>Ga0194052_1000021_pt1 | contig 124080 bp, 106 predicted proteins | sample SepL226m_MetaG_FD_160117 | JGI IMG/M metagenome (GOLD analysis project Ga0194052, IMG submission 160117) | Anoxic zone freshwater microbial communities from boreal shield lake in IISD Experimental Lakes Area, Ontario, Canada - Sep2016-L227-6m | ecosystem: Environmental > Aquatic > Freshwater >...
TTAATTTCAAAGTATATTATAGATCTTCTAGTTCATCTACATGGACGCAAACTACTTCTTCTACCTATTATACTATGAGTTCTTCTTATACTAACGGTTATGATTTCTCATCATCTAATAACGGTAGTAAAACATTTACCAATCTTATCAAGTTCAATAGAAACAATTATGATTACAAGGTAAGAGTATATGATGAAAATGATACTTCTATCTATAAAGAGATCACCTATTATGTTGGTTCTTCTAATAACAATAACAATTCAAACGGTGATTTAGATAACTTCTATGTTACTACTGATGATACTACTCCTGCTACGTCTCAATATGTAGATCTTACTGTTCAAGCAAGAGATAGTAACAACGATACTATTACTGATTATACAGACAGCATTAATTTCAAAGTATATTATAGATCTTCTAGTTCATCTACTTGGACTCAGACTACTTCTTCTACTTACTATACTATGAGTTCTTCATATACTAATGGATATGATTTCTCATCATCTAATAACGGTAGCAAAACATTTACCAATCTTATCAAGTTCAATAGAAACAATTATGATTACAAGGTAAGAGTGTATGATGAAAACGATACCTCTATCTATAAAGAGATTACGTATTATGTTGGTTCTTCTAATAACAATAATAATTCCAACGGTGATTTAGATAACTTCTATGTTACTACTGATGATACTACTCCTGCTACGTCTCAATATGTAGATCTTACTGTTCAAGCAAGAGATAGTAATAACGATACTATCACTGATTACACAGATAGCATTAATTTCAAAGTATATTATAGATCTTCTAGTTCATCTACATGGACGCAAACTACTTCTTCTACCTATTATACTATGAGTTCTTCTTATACTAACGGTTATGATTTCTCATCATCTAATAACGGTAGCAAAACATTTACCAATCTTATCAAGTTCAATAGAAACAATTATGATTACAAAGTAAGAGTGTATGATGAAAACGATACCTCTATCTATAAAGAGATTACGTATTATGTTGGTTCTTCTAGTTCTAGCTCAAACGTAAATGGATTTACCAGTAGCGAATTGAACACGGTAGAAGGTATATATAATGGACGAGACAATATGATAAATAGCCTAGAAAATAAATATTCCAACCTTAGAAACAGCACAAGACGGCAAACAATGGGAGATGATCTAAAAATTGCTATGAAAGAAATTATCAACGATAACAACAACAAAACATATGACAATTTTGATGACTTTTATACGGCTTGGTTAGATTGGTATAGATACACTACCAGCATAAAGTAAAACATAAGACATATATAAAAAAACTCGCAAGAAATTGTGGGTTTTTTTTTAGAAATTATAGAATTTTAGTCGCCATTATCAAAGCAGCGTGAAAAGTAGGTCGAGAAGGCCATGTAAATTTATGTGATATAATTTTCAACACGACACTCCCCTAATGGCGACGAGGGGTTTTTTGCTTACTTTTTTCTTGTCCTCAGCGAAGTCTGAGGGCATCTGGGAGGAAAAAAGCCCACCTTCGTGGACAAGTAAGGCCCAGCCGGCAAGGCAATAGAAAAAAGAAAGTGAGGCTAACAGAGCATCTAAATATTATTGCAAGTCAGAAGAAAATTAGTACTATGAAAACACATTTACTTAAAAACCAACATATGAAAAAAAAAGGGTTTACTCTTCTAGAAGTAATCATAGCCGTAACAAGCTTTTTTTTGTTATTAACCGTAATTGTGAATATCTATACTAGAATGATTAAACTCAAATATAATATCCAAGCAAGAACAAACATAACACAAGATTCGTACTTCGCTATCGAAAAGATTAATCTGATGCTCAAAGACTATACCATCGATTACGAAGAATATTTTAATAGAAAAAATGTAGGCTGCGATACCTATAATACAAATTTTACACGAAATGTAGGAACCGATGGATATTGTGATCTCTTCACCGCATATGGAAACAACAGCAACATAGACCAATCTCCATCAACCGAACGTAAGATATACTTCTGTAGTTCAAAAGTAAATGAGACAACTCCTATAAAACCAGAAAGAGTTCTATTAGATACTCAAGTTCAAAACGGTTGATGATGTTTGAATACAGGACAACAGTCATTTGGTCAATATCGCTGGCAATTTCGAGATGTAAAAAACGATGTAGATTCGGTACTAGGAGCATGGAATGATGATGACGATGAAAACGTTATGAAGTGACCAAGTGCAATAGATAATGCAACATGAACACAAGAATTATATCTCATCTCTCAAGATGGAAAATCTAGAATATTTATCAGAAGAGCACTCGTAGAAAGTTGAGATTTTAACAACGATTGAGTTATATGAAGCGGAGACACAGAGAAACGATATACCTTACAAATATTAAAGCTTAGAGGATTTGACGCAGGAAACAAACATAATTTTGATGTAAATACCTCTTCATGAGTCTACGATGGAAAAATTGATACACGAGCATGTGATTACGCACAAGGATTTATCTGCAGCTGAACTGAGATAAACCATACGCTCTATCCATGATATAAACTCCCTGTTGATGTAAACGATGGACGAGTAAATCTCTTTCAAAAAAACATTACTATCAGCGACCGAAATCTCATCATCTACCCCACAAAAAATCCACAATATGCCCTTGCAGAAAATAATATACAGATAAACCCATATTTCAGTATAGATCTCACAAGCAAACTCTACGGACAAATTCGACGAAAAAGATTGGGAATGGCAACTATCGATACCTTCCAAATCAATCTCCAAACAACATTCAATACCAAAAATTTTTACACTAAATAAAATTATTTTCCTTGAAAACAAAGAGAGAATACATAGGCTAAAAGATAGATTTACCTACATTAATAATGTATAATGACAGAAGAAACTAAAGTAACTGATCACCAAGACGAACGTGATGTTCGTATCGCTAAAGCGAAAAAAATGAAAGCTATGGGAGTGATTCCGTATGCCCAATCTTTTGATAAAAAAAATCTGATTTCAGATATCATAAAAGACTACGAAACCAAAGAACATCGTGATATCAACGATATTATCGTCAAGCCTGAAATGCAAGTAAAAACCGCAGGAAGAGTAATGTTATATCGTACTCACGGTAAATTAGCTTTTGCAAAATTACTCGATAGCACAGAAGAGATTCAGTTGATGTTTCACAAAGACAATTGCAAATTAGTTACCAGTGAATGAATAGTGGAAAAATTGAATGATGGTAGCGAAGAAGGAATGTCCGCATATAAATTTATAGAAAAAATGGTAGATATGTGAGATTTTATTGGTGTAACATGAGAAGTATTCAAGACACACAAAGGAGAACTTACGATATTTGTATCAGAATGCACATTTTTATCCAAAGCCATCAGACCATTACCAGAAAAATTTCATGGGCTCCAAGACCAAGAAGAGCTCTATAGAAAAAGATATCTCGACATGACAATGAATCCTGAAACATACAAAAGATTTTTGTTGAAATCAAAACTCTATCAAACGATGAGAGCGTTTTATACAAAAGAATGATTTACTGAAGTACAGACAAGCATATTAGGAAATTCAGCTTCTGGAGCAGCAGCAAGACCATTCATTACTCATCACAACGATTATGATACGGATGTGTTTTTGAGAATAGCCTTTGAAACAGGATTGAAAAAAGCAACCGTAGGAAGATTTGAAAAAGTATTTGAAATAGGACAAGATTTTAGAAATGAAGGATCAGATCCAAGTCATCTTCAAGAATTTACACAAGTTGAGCATTATGCAGTATACTGGAATTATGAAGACAATATGAAGTTTACCGAAAAATTATTTGATTATTTGTTTGATAATTTGGGACTGTCTAGAAAATTAAACGTAAAAGACAAAGAAGGAAACATCAAAGAAGTAGATTTTACGACACCATGGAAAAGAATAGATTATACCAAAGGTATACAGGAAGCTAGTGGAATAGATATAACAAAATATGGCATGGATGATGCAGATATACTCAGAGCAGACATCAAAGCCAAAAATATTATGTTTGAAAAAATGGACAACATGAGTACCACAACATTGATTGATTATCTCTTCAAAAAAAATCTCAGACCACAAATTATACAGCCTACATTCATCTACAATTACCCAGTTATCATGCAACCACTTGCAAGAATATCTGACAAGGATGCAAATATTGTAGAACAATTTCAGTTGATCGTAAACGGATGGGAAATGTGTAAAGCATATTCTGAATTAGTTGATCCGATTTTACAACAAGACAACTTTGATAAACAAGCAGAAGCAGCTGCAAATGGTGATGAAGAAGCTACAGCAAGCGATGATGATTTCGTAACTGCTATGGAATATGGAATGCCACCACAATCAGGTTTTGGTATGGGAATAGAAAGATTATTAGCAATTCTGTGTGAACAAGATAATCTCAGAGACGTAGTGATGTTTCCACTTATGAAACCAGAAAAAAAAGTAGAAGAGATGGAAATATGTGAAATGGATATTTCAGCATATGGAACATTACCAGCACTCGAAGACGTAGAAAACTTAGCAAAAAAATATTTGAAAGATACCTACAGACATTGTTTGGATGTAGCCAAAGTGATGAAATATTTTGCGAAAAAATTGAAACAAAACGAAGAAATACGATATATAGCAGGTCTTCTTCACGATATCGATCGAGATCATATTGGTAAAGATCCAACAAAACATTTGGGAGAAGAATTTGAAAAAATTGTAGGAGAAATTAAATTACCACAATGTTTAGTAGATGATATAAAATCTCATTATACCGCTAAAACATCAGTCGCAATAAGTTCTCTCTTGAGAAGATATTTGGTTTCTGTAGATGAATTAACAGGATTTATTTATGCTGTAGGACTTATGAGACCGACAGGACTTGAAGGTATGGATTACAGTTCAGTCAAGAAGAAATTGAAAGATAAAAAATTCGCTGCTGGTGTAGATAGAGAAGATGTAAAAAATTGTGAAAAATTTCTCGCTATCACAATAGATGAATTCGTACCAGAGATCATCAAAGCATTACAATAAAGATAGGTAATAAAAAAATTCCCACAATAAGGGAATTTTTTTATAGAGAGAAAATATTATTCTAAAATAAATACAGCTGCAGAGATAACAGTAGTTCGTAAACCATCTTTATTTCATTGTGAAGATTGCGATACATTTCTCGTTTTAAATATTTTTCCACTAGCAATATATTCTTGTTTTCTTTCATCTCGATTTTTGTCAGCATCAAATTCTATTCATAAGGTAGTAGCAAGCATAGTAGCAGCAAGATCTTCAGCATAATCTCAACTCTTTTCTTCAGTTTCACCATATCCATGATGTTCAGAAAGATATCCATAGTTTTCATCATCTGCAGGAATAGCCAATCCTATAGCCGCAGAAATAAGTCTATTAGGCTCATTAGTATCCATCCTTGCCATAACACAAAAAGTTATTTGTCCAGGTGCAAGTAATTTTTCTCATTCTGCTTTAGAAAGTATTTTACACGTAGGAGGATAAATACTTGATACATAGACAAGATTACATTTTTCTATTCATGCCTGTCTCAAAGCCAATTCAAAACTAGCTAATTTATCTTTGTGTACACCTACACCTTTGGTGAAAAAAACTTTTTTTGGAATCATAAAAAGATATTTTTAAAAAAATAAAAAGATAATATACCTTGTATTCTTGTAATCAAAAAAAACAAGATAAAAATCATTTTTTATACTACTATACAAAAAAATAAATAGTTGTTTTTACAGGACAAATTTTTATGCTTAAATCACTTTATTTGCATCATAGCAATGTTTATAGGAAACAAGGAAAGTATCCAGACACTAACGAAATATATTGATATGTTCTTTGCGGGAAATCCCAAAGCTCCACATTTTCTTATTGTTTCATGACCACAACATATCGGTAAATCAAGTATCGTAAAAGAAATACTTAAAGAAAAAATGGGAAATTATTTCGTGACTGATGTACTCCAGATAAAAGATTTTTCAGAACAATTGGAGAAAAAGAAACATAATCTCAGAATAGAATTTAAACCAGGATCTGAAACAGCAAAAACATTAGTCAAAGAGCAAAATTATGAAGATATAGGAGTAAGAGAAATCAATAAACGATTACAACAATCAGCAGTTGGAAAAAACAAAGTAGTCCTCATAGAAAATATTGAAAGAATGACAAAAGATGCACCTCATGCGTTTCTAAAAACATGTGAAGAGCCACTACCAAAGAGACTCATTATCGCAACAACATCAAATGAAACACAGCTATTAGAAACCATCCTTTCCAGAGCACTTACGATTAAATGTAACGAATTATCAGACCAAGAATTATCTCAACGAATGGAGAGTGAAAATCTATTTAGCAACAATAACGAACTCAAACAACTGGTTATAAATATGGCTATGGGAAAGCCATGAATAGCAAAACGTATAGAAGATCTTATCAAAAACGAACCAGAATTAGAAAAAACATTTACGGACCTTATTCATAATCTCTCTACCGGCAAAAAACGTTTTTTCGCTCACGACGCATTGAAAAAACTATATAAACATGGAATCCTTGATGCCTTTATCGATGGACGAATTGGATATTGTGTAAATAATAATATGCAAGAAAAATGACAAAAACGATTGGCAACCAAAAGACTTATGAGAACAAATGTAAACATAGAAAACCTCCTCCTCTACTGACTTATCAATAGCTAAAGAAAATCATTGAAAATAAAAAACATAGCAAAATATTCGTGGTGAATTTTCCTGCTGGAAAGTCTGCTCTGATTGTCTAGTGTGGGGAAATGCCCAAAACTGGATTCCTTTCAGTCAAATGGCGGATCATTTTTCCTAGATCTTTTTGCTTACTTTTTGCAGCAATGGCAAAAAGTAAGGCCTAGCCGGCGAGGCGATAAAAAATAATTTATTATATAAAATAATAATGTACAAGGTGTGAAATTATATCACTGACCCAATTTGAAACAACGAATTTCATTATAATGAAAGAATCGCTCTTTGATCTGTAGGGAAAATTTTCGTTCCAAATATAATTCAAGGAAATCTAGATGATCTCGAAGAAGGATCAGAAATAGTTTTTGAAGAAGTTGTAGATAATAAGCTAATAAGTTGCACAGGACTTAAACACTTTATACAGACAGCATATAAGGGTATACCTACCTATATTTTCGACAATCACAATCACGCACTTTTTTTCTGGTATCGATATATAAAACAGTTTGAAGAGACAAAACCATTCGTTGTAATTCATATCGATCAACACGCCGACACCAAAGAAAATAAAAATAGTTTCCAAGTTACTCACGCTTCACCTCAAGACGTAATGAATTTTACCAGTTATGGATGTAATGTGGGTAATTTCCTCACCTCTGCCAAAGAAGCATGAATTATAGAACAAATCATCCAGGTCAGAAGCCAACATACACTACACAATATGGAAGCATTAGATTTCCATACCTATAATTATATCTTAGATATTGATGTAGATTTTTGGGAATGAAAAACTGATGAAGAAATGGAATCTGACTTTACCATCATCAGACAACTCCTCGACAACGTCTGCCTCATCACCATAGCTACTTCTCCATATTTTATGGATCAAAAGAAAGCAATAGAGATAATAAAACATTTATTACAATAAATACATATATAAACAAGATAAAAACATGCTAGCAAAGCAATTTATCTAATATTTTTTAATAAAAAACAAATAAAACATTAGTACCAAGTCAGATGCATGACAAGACACTCCCCATATTCGAAACAACCAAAATATTCGAGTCGAAGTGAGTCACACGCATGTGTGGGAACAAGACGAGATAAACACATATTTCATGATGAAACGACGGTTTGTTGGGTTTGCATCTGACTAGAGTTTTTTGCATACTTTTTGTGGCAATGACAAAAAGTATGTCTGCGAAGCAAAAATATTTTTTTAAATAAAAATTTAGATTGCTTCGTACCTCGCAATGACAAATAAATAAGCATTATTTTTTCACTTTTCCGTGTGGAGTTCCTTCAGTAAATCCAGCTATAGTCTGTACTCCTACAACCGCATTATCAGTAAATTTTTGAAGTGTATCAGCTCCGACGTAAGTCATAGACGAACGTAATCCTGTCATAAATTCGTCGACAACATCTCACACAGATTCCATTCCAGATCTGATATATATTTTTGAGCTAGATATTCCTTCGCGAAACATCTGCTTTTTTGCAAGTTCAAATAAAGATACTTTCTGATTTCTTCACACAACAGCTTTCCTAGATGCCATGCCGTAATTTTCTTTGTACATCAATCATTGTTCGTCATATCTTACATCACCGACAGATTCAAATACCCCAGCAAACATAGTCCCTATCATTACGTGATTAGCTCATGCAGCCAATGCGAGAATCATATCTCTCGGAGATTTTACTCCTCCATCAGCTCGGACAAATCATCAGAGTTTTTTAGCTTCTTGAGCACATTTGTAGACGGCCGTAAATTGCGGTCTACCGACTCAAGTTTTCATTCTTGTTGTACACATCGCTCATGGACCTATTCATACTTTCACACCATTTGCTCCAGCTTCGATCAACGCTTTCGTCGCTTCAGTAGTGATGACATTTCCTGCAACTACCGTAGCTTCAGTACCAAATTGTTGTCTAAATTTTTTGATCATATCAATCATGGATTGTTGATATCCATGTGCTGTATCCAAAATAAATGTTCTAACTCATAAATCATATAATATCGTAACCTTTTCATCGAACGAATTTACTCACACGGCAACTGCTACATCAAGCTTTCCATTAACATCTAATGTTGGTTGATAGATACTATTTCTGATAGTATTTTTTTTGGTAAGTATTCATTTCAAAATTCCTTGATCATCGACAATAGGCAATGAAGAGATTCATTTCTCGTCCATGAGATTGAACGCTTCTTCATCAGAAATTCATATTTTTCACGTGATCAAATTTCCTTTGGTGATATTTCCAAGTAAGGTGAATTGATCGAGTTTTTCTAGGTCTTGAGGCTTGAAAATAGAAAGCGCTTTTCCTTGATCATTAATCATAATGACACAGTTATGTGCTCTTTTGGTAATCACTCACAATGCATCTCTGATGGTATGAGAAGCTTTCATCGTAATCGGACTATCATAGTGAATATCAGCAGACTTGAGTGAAGTGATGATGATTTTGAGAGTTTCGATATCCATATCTTGAGGCAAAACTGCAAGTCATCCATAACGTGCAAGGGTTTCAGCCATTCTTCTTCATGAGATAGCGTTCATATTTGATGACACGATAGGAATATGGGTTCAAAAAGGTACGACAGGTGTCACATCGATTTCCAGTCTCGATTTTCCTTCGAAATAATTTTGAAACAAGAACACGTCTTCATAGGTAAGCTCTTCATTTTCGTAGAGTGAATTATTGAATTTCATAAACTATGATAATAATAAATTAAAATTCTAACGGACAAATAATATCATTTTTACTCGATTTTACAATACTACTTTCTACCAAAAAACCATTTGACATATCACTAACAAAAAAGTATTATAAAGTAATATAATAAAAATTATTAACCAAAATAAAAAAATAAAGCCAGGTAAAAAATGGACTTTTTTTATTAATTGAGACGCAATGAAAATCAGAAAAATTTTGATGATTTTTAAACGTCGAAATTATACTGATTAAATAAGTATTAACAAAAAATAATTTCAAAAACAAATAATAACTAAAATTAAGTATATGAAACAAGAAAATAAAATTAATGTACTCCTCGGCCTCCAATGGGGCGACGAAGGGAAAGGAAAGATAATAGATTATCTGACCAAAAACTACGATATCATTGCACGATTTCAGGGAGGACCAAACGCTGGTCATACCATCGAATTCGAAGGTAAAAAATACATTCTCCATTTGATTCCTTCCGGAATATTTCATCCAGATAAAATAAATCTTATGGGAAATGGTATGGTTATCTGTCCTATCGCTTTTCAAAAAGAAGTAGAAGAGTTAGCACAGGATATCCCACTGGAAGAACTTAAAAAAAGAATTGTGATTTCCAACAGAGCAAACCTTATCATGCCGACACATCGACTTCTTGATTGTATCAATGAAAAATCAAAAGGAGATAAAAAAATCGGAACAACAGGTAAAGGTATTGGTCCAGCATACAGCGATCACACCAGTAGGATAGGTCTTGTGGTGGGTGATATAGATAATAATGATTTCGCAATTAAAAGTTCTGCATTAAATAAAAAACATCTTGAAATATTAAAAGATCATGATGTTGATATGGATGCACTTACTAAAGAAAATTATCAGTTCCTTACAGCAGCAAAATTCATGCAGGAATTTGAATTCGTGAACGGTCCATACTGGATTGATAAACAATTGAATACTGGCAAAAAAATCCTTGCTGAAGGTGCACAAGGCACATTCCTTGATATAGATCATGGAAACTATCCATTCGTTACCAGTTCAAATACTACCATTGGTGGAGTTTGTACCGGCTTAGGAGTTTCAGCTCATCGCATCGGTAAAGTATATGGTTTATTTAAAGCATATTGTACTCGTGTGGGTGCTGGTCCATTTCCTACAGAACTTGGAGGAGAAGAGTCTGATGAATGGTGTGCTACAAAAAAAGTGGAGGATGAAAATACTCAGTATCCTGATCCTGATATTAATAGTAGTGATCCATTTATTCAAGGTATCGCTCTTCGCAGAAAAGGATCTGAATTCGGAGCAACAACTGGTCGTTTACGAAGAACTGGATGGCTTGATTTACCTGCATTAAAATATGCATGTATGATCAATGGAGTTACTGATCTGATTATTTCAAAAGCTGATGTATTATCAGGTTTAAAAACAGTCAGAATTTATGAAACTCACATCGAAGGTGATGAATATGCAAACGAACAAGCAGTAATGGGAAATCAGAAACCAAACCATCCTGTCTTTAGAATATTTGGGGGATGGGAGAATAATCTAAGAAAGAAAAAAAGATATATTGATCTTCCATTAAATTTAACCAAATATCTGGAATATATCCAGCGAGAAACAGAAAGACCCATAGTACTTATATCAACGGGACCTGACAGATCAGAGATGATATTTCATTAAGTAGGAACAAAATAACTAAGAGAGTCTGGGTTTTCCAGACTCTTTTGTTTTAATTATAATTCTTGACATCATAGACATTTTAACTATAGTACATTCATTATCTTTTAGCATTTTACTGAATGTACTATGGCTGAAGAAAAATATATTCGTCCCACACGAGATGAATACTTTATGGAAGTAGCAAGAACCGTAGCAAAAAGAGCAACCTGTGATAGAGGCAGAAGTGGTTGTGTAATAGCAAAAAATAAACAGATTTTATGTACAGGATACGTAGGTTCTCCTCCAGGATTACCACACTGTGATGAAATCGGTCATCAGTTTAAACAAATGACTCATGAAGATGGAAGTGTAACGAATCATTGTGTAAGAACTGTGCACGCCGAACAGAATGCCATTTGTCAGGCAGCAAAATTATGAGTTGGTATAGATTGAGCGACATTATATTGTAAGATGACACCATGTAGAACATGTGCAATGTTGATTATCAGTTGCGGAATAAAAAATGTTGTCGCAGAAAAAAGATATCATGCAGGAACTGAATCAGAAGCAATGTTTAAAGAAGCATGAGTAGAACTTAAATTTTTCGATGAATCTGTAGAACAATATGAAAAACAATAAATAGCACTTTATAGCTTTCCAAAGATATGGAAAAATTAGATATTCTAATAGAAAAAGAAAAAAAAGAAAACCCTCAATTACAAGAACTGATTGAGGTTTTTTTTAGTAATGACGATTGTAGTATTCAAGATAATATGTTTCAAAAAGATATAACACTACTTATAGAAAATATTGAAATAAATGAAGATGAATTACCCCCTATACATATAGAATTTGGAAAGAAAAAACGAAAAACAATATATTATCATTTTATCAGAAATGGTGCTTGAATACTATTTATGGTAAATAAGAAAAGAAGTGAAATGATTTATTTACAATATCTTAAATTCAAACAAGAATTTAAAACTTTAGACAAGAATCAAACAACACAATTTACCAAAAGGATGATAGAATTATTTCATGAATCCTGTGAATTAAAAGCAGAAGAAAATGGAGAACGAGAACATAAAGAATGAATATATTTTCAAATCATGAGTAAAGAAATAAAAAAAATCAAACAGCAATAATAAAAAAAATCCCTTACGAGGGATTTTTTCTATTATTTTGTAATTATGTTATTGGTGGTATTTCTCATTCTTCTTCTTTCTGATTCATTCTTGCTCTTACAGCGAATATAATAACAAGAACAACAAATATACCGACGAGAATTCAAAGAATAATTAATACAACTTTCCATCGAGTAGATCATCATGTTGCATTCGCAGCTTTAATGGTATCAGGATTAGCAACTATTCTAACATTATCATTTGGACAAGCATCACTGATGATAGAATAGAACGTAAGTATTGTACACATATTTGGCATGATAATAGTTTTCATGTCTAATGGATCTATTTGATTAGTTTGAACTGCTTGTCATTCAGTTGCAAGATTTTTGGTAATAAGATTGATAATATCTTGAAGTACTTGTTTTCTCTTATCTTGTTCAGATGAATTTGCTTGTGTTGTATCAGAGACGACAGATTCAAATTCTTTGAAGAGTCATTCGACATCTACTGCAAGATTGGATGGTAAGATAGAAAGTATTTCAGCTTTTGCTTGGTCATAGACATTACCACCAGCAGCAGCAGAAACAGATTTATCAGTAAGCTTAGTGAAAATATCTTCAAGCAATGTTTTTTGTTCAGCAGTAAGTTGTATATCTTTTGTTTCATAATAATCTTTTACTGAGACAATATTGGATTTTGTATTCATCTGATCAATCAAACCATCTCTAAGTCACACCATAAGTGTTCTGAAATTACCTATATCACCAGTAGTTCAAACAGCCTGAAGCGTATTAATAAAATCATTAATCTCTTTGTAGACAATAGTCATTTCTGGATCTAAATTTGCTTCAAAATCCAAAAACGAAACAGTAAAGTCCTTAGAAACTTGAGTAGCATCAGCTTTGGTATAATAAATTCTTCAGATGACAGATTCATATTTTGGTTCATATTTTTTGAGATAGAGGGCATTACACAAAAAATCTTTATCATTCTCCTTGGTTCAATCTCCATCACTATCAAAAGCAATATCTGTATCTACGTAACACGTTCCTCTAGAATCATCATACTTGATATACATCAAAATACTATTGTTAAGATTTTTTCAAACAAAGAAATCGATTGCACCACTAGCAATAGAAACCTTAGGAATAGAAAGAATATGGAAATCACCAGCATTAGCAGTACCTGTAGTCAAATTCAATGTTCGTCTTTTATCTGCCGTATTTGCATACGTATCAGTTACAGACATAGAAATGAAATATTTACTGAAATCAGGATAAGTAAAAGTAAATGCATCACCTGTAGTAACAATAAATCATGAATTATTTTTACAATCTTTGATGCTCAGACAAATATTTTTATTCGCAATAGTACCTAAGCTCACATCTCTAAAGATAACAAGTTTTTCAAAAGCATCTGACAAAAGCATTGGTTTAAGTCAGTTTTTTACCACAACATTACCTCATACACCGACTCACTTATATCATCTATATAATACTGCCGCTCTTGGCCTATATCATAACTCATTAGGTTCAGTATATATATGTTGTACACGATCAGATTTGGTAGTTAAATCTCGCGTTCAATCACCATCAAAATCATATTGAATAGTTCTCTCTCTGATAAAATCAGGTCTATCAGAAATTATTTTTGAAACAACATCAAAAGTAACTTCATCTCCAATTTCAACACTTGCAAGATCAGATTTTAAAGTAACTAAAGGGATATCAGGCCTACTGACATCAGGTGGGAAAAATACTAATGGTCAATTTCCGATAATATCTTGATTACTTTGTTGTCCTTCATCATTATCATACATAGTCACCCCAAACATAAACTCGCCTGGTACTCTTGGAAGCGAAAAAAACACATACGGAATAGTTCCGGGAGTGATTTTAGTTTCTAGTGCTCTAGTTGGATCATCTTTATAATAGAAATACCATTTAAAATAAGAAACGAATCCATCAGGATCAATAGGATTAGTAGCACTCACTTTAACTATCAATGGATCAAAAGTATCATTGAAGATATCTTTAGCATTATTTTCTTTAAATCCGACACCAACTTCATTTCCATATTGAGGAAAGAAAAGAATAATATTGTCAAGCTTAGGCAAAGCATTTACCACCTTAAAATATATTCTGGCCTTATCACTTTTGGAGATTGTCGTATCTTCTGCCGTGAGATCAACATAGGTACATCACAATTCATTAAATTTATATTTGAAAACATCTTGTTTATAAATCTCATTATTTTGTGGTTGAAAGAAAAATTGAAGTCATATTTTCTCTCATTTGGTATTTACTGACAATGTAGGATCAATAGTAAAATCAGCATATCTATCTATTCTATATGCAGGAACGGTGCCACTTCATGACTCTATATCAGGACACTCATCATTTTGCGTTTGTACATTTGATGTTTTATCAATCACAGAAAATCCAACTACAGGATAATTTTTTTCTCAGACAAACACATTTTTACTTACTTCATTTTCCATACCATCTGCTCAACTTACTTTGAGTACAACTTTATAAATACCAGATTTTTTATAGGTATGTGCTATCTTATCGGTCTGAATTGTCCTTGTATCTGTATCAGCAAAATCCCATTGATAATTGAGAATTGGTTGATTAGATTTTACTACAAAATTCATAGGATTACCCCAAGGAGTAGCAATAGGGACAACAAATATTTCAGGTCTTAAAATTGATACTACATTAACCTCTTTTTCTATCTCTGCAAGTTTTCCATAATCATCTCTTGTAGTAAGTTTAATAGTCTGTTTTCCTAACGCATCAAATTGAACGACAACCTTTTCATTATTATTTTCAGAATTAACAATCTTGCTGGTAGTAGGATTTGAAAACGATCGTTCATAAGCAAGGTTATCATATCCATTAATTTTATCAATATCAGAACTTACCGATGCATCCAAGATAAATTCAGATGGATTTTTTCGGCTGTTACTTGGGGTAATTGTAAACTGAGGAATAGGATCAGTAGATTCTACATACACAGAAAGCGAATCGGTATTCGTCTGACCAAGTTCATCTTCAACAGTTAATTTTACGGTATATACACCAGGTTTTTTGAATTGTTGCTTTATAGATTTTCATTGAAAGGTATCTACCTTGTTTCCATCCTGATCAAAAATTTCTCGAGTAAATAATTTGAGACTAGAAACGATAGAATACGATGGTGTAGAATCAAAAGCAAAAGTGATAGAAGTATTTCCCAATTCAGGCATTTGTTTGATAATCGCAACAGGATCAGAAACAAGTACATAAAAATTTTCTGTGATTTTATTTGATTCGTTGTCAGTAGTAGTCAATGCTAATTTATATTCTCATTGTCATGGTAAAACTAACCTTGTTACCGCAGGTTTACCATCACCATCTTTGGTATAATTAAATCATTCCTTAGAAGTAACTGTCCAATTATGAGAAAGAATTTGTCTTCCTCCCATAGGTAAAGTAGCTGATCAATCGAAGATAACTCCTCTTTCTGCTTCTTGAATACCTATTTTTATTTTACCATCTTTGACTAATTTTTGCCCATTGGCATACACGACAATATTAGCTGTCTTTGGTAAGACATCGATAGAAATAGTTTTTTCTCCATCAAAAATTCCATCAGTCGCCTTGTTTGAACTTCTTACGGTCAAATGTACTTGGTAATTTCCGGGACTAGCAAACGTAGTATTTACTACAGGACCGACACCAATAGTCGTATCGTTTCCATCAATGTCTCTATAATATCGATAATAATTTTTGGAAGGAATAGTGTCATTGGATGGGTCTACACTTGCTCTACCATCAAATGTTACCGTCAAAGGTGCAGGTCCTCATTGTGGAGAAACTTTTGCATTCGCGATTACGGTATATTTCGAATTTACTTTTTTTACGATATCACTAAATGGCTTGTAACAATTGGTCATAAAAGAAGAAAGTTTTGTCTGATAATCAATACTCGTATAGGTAGTTAGCGATTGAGTAATATCTAAACATTGTTGATAGGTGACCTTGAATGCATAGTCTTGAGGAAATTTTGGAAAAACAGTTTGGAAACTTGTATTGAGTTCAGAAAATTTAGTTTGAGGAATCTGAGTTCCTACTTTTGTCGCAGCATCGATATCTACAAAAAGTCACATAATTTTATTATAATCTGCTGTTATTTCATAGTTTGCAATATAATCGTTTGGAATAGTGGCTTGTATTTTCCCGATGAAGAAAATAGCGCAAAGTGCTATAACCATCAAAACAAGCTTGGAAAGAGACTTAGAAAATAACGATCTCATACAAATAGATAAAGGATAAATCCAACAAAGCTAATGCAGAAAAACTGCCATAATATGGCACATAAAATTGTTATAGTTATTTTCATTGCATTTGCAAAAATAAATGAGCACAAAATACAGTTTGAAAATTGAAAAGAAATAACTACAGTATGGCAACTTTTATCCTTTTATAGAGAGGAATATGAAGAAAATTATTATACTATCTATTTTATCATTAAGTATATTTGCAATGATGTGATGTTCAAGTGGAAAAATTGTTGAAAAATGAAATACCGTTACCGTAGATTATGTAGGGAAACTCAAAGACGGAACAATATTTGATACCAGTATAGAAAGTGTTGCCAAAGAAAGTGGAAAATATCAAACTGGAAGAGATTATACACAAGGATTATCATTCACCGTCGGTGCAGGACAGATGATTGCAGGATTTGATAAAGGTGTCGAATGAATGAAAGTAGGAGAAACCAAAACTGTAGAAATACCAGCAAAAGACGCATACGGAGAACGAAGTGAAAGTAGATTACTTACCGTACCCAAAACACAAATTCCTCAAGCTGACCAATACCAAGTCGGTATGCAAGTAATGTCACAAAACGGACAAACATTCAAAGTATATAAAGTAGAAAAAGATACCATCATCTTCGATGCAAACCACGAATTAGCAGGTAAGACATTAATATTTGATATTACCGTAAAATCAGTAAAATAACAAATATATTTCAGAAACAAATAGTGAAATAATTGATAAAAACAAAAAAAACATAGATTTCTCTATTTAATTTTTTCAGTATCATAAAAATGCTATACAAAGAAAAACCGGCAGACTTTAATCCGAAATTTGAAGTAGTAAGCTGTTTCGTGGAATACAAAAACGAAATATTATTATTACTTAGACAAGACCACAAACCACAACCAAACACCTTATGAGTACCAGCAGGGAAAGTCGACCCAGGAGAAACTATACGTAAAGCAATGAGAAGAGAAGGAGCACAAGAAACGAAAATAAATTTACGGGGCGCTCAATATATTGATGTACGTTATGTGAGATATGATGAATATGATTTTGTATACCATATGTTCAAAAAGACTTTCAAAGAAAAACCACCAGTAACTATCAACCAAGAAGAACATAAAACATATTCACGAGTAGATCGTAAAGAAGCATTACAATCGAATCTCATCAAAGATCTCGATGAATGTATTAGAATAACATATCCCGAAACTAGATAAATAAAAATTCCACATAATAATAACCAAAATTAAAACAAAAAAAAATGAACAAAAACCAAATTTTACAAAGACCTAATGGAAAGTATTGGACATCAGAAGACATCCAAGCACTTGAAGAAGCAAAGAATTATGACGATCTGTTAATTATCGCCTTGCGAGTACTTGACAGAATGCCACAACCCATAGTACAAATCTGTGGTCCATTAACTACAGGAGGATTAGGTTCTATGGAAGCTAATATGGCAGAATTTGAAAAAGCGATCTTTTTCTTTTCACAGCAAGGAGAATGCGTATTCGATCAAATACCATTCGAAGAGCCGATGCAAAGATTCAAAAAAGACGTAATCGATGGATATGATGAACGAATCCTATTCGATTTTTATCAACCAATCTTCAAATCCGGGAAAATCAAAACAATGAAATTCCTTCCTGGATGGGAGAAATCTACAGGTGCTAATTGGGAAAACACACAAGCAAAACAATGGAACATCCAAACAGTGTATCTACCCATTGAATGGCATCTGAGTAAGTATGAAAAAAGAGGTGTATCTGCGGATAAAGAAGACGTAGAAGATGCCATCAAAAACCTAAGCAAGGGACTATTTCCTGGTTCATTTTGTAAGATCCTGCCAGATATTGCTGGCGATCCAGAATACTGTTGTGTACTTCATGCAGATGGTGCAGGAACAAAATCATCATTAGCCTATATAGTATGGAAAGAAACAGGTAATTTAGCAGTATGGAAGGATGTTGCACAGGATTCAGTTGTTATGAATTTAGACGATGTGCTTGCTATTGGAGCCACAGAAGGACCTATGTATCTTTCTGGAAACATTGGCAGAAACAAAGGACTGATACCAGGAGAAGTAATTACGGAAATCATTAATGGCACCGAGGAATTTTTACAGGAGATGAGAGACCGGGATATTAATATTCAAAGTGCAGGGGGAGAGACAGCAGATGTTGGTGATCTTGTACGAACCATTATAATAGACAACACACTTATGGTACGTATAAAAAAGAAAGACATTATTAATGCATCTAATATCAAACCAGGCAATATTATCGTGGGATTATCTTCATCAGGGAAAGCTATTTATGAAAAAAAGTATAATGGAGGAATGGGGAGCAATGGCTTAACATCTGCAAGACATGATGTACTTTGTAGTGATTACATTACAAAATATCCGGAAAGTTTTGATCCAAAACTATTGGAATCAGAAGAGCCATTAGTATATTGTGGAAAATACCACATAAAAGATACAGCTCCCGAATTTTTTGAAAATGATGTTACCTATGAAAATACAATAATTGGAGATTTAATACGTTCAACAACAAGAACATATGCTCCAGTTATCAAAAAAGTTCTTGAAGATGTAGAACGAAAAAAAATCCTTGGAATGATTCATTGCTCTGGAGGAGCACAAACTAAAGTTTTAAAATATGTGAACAATGTTCATATAATCAAAGACAATATGTTTCCGACACCTCCACTCTTTAATATCATTCAATCTCAATCCAAGACCCCATGGGAAGAAATGTACAAAGTATTTAACATGGGACACCGTTATGAACTGTATGTCGAAAACGAAGAAACAGCAAATCAAATAATTAAAATCTCTGAAAGTTTCGATGTAGAAGCAAGAATCATTGGCCGTGTTGAAGCCTGTGAAACAAAAAAACTCACCATAAAAAGCAAGTACGGTGAGTTAATCTATTAGCGTTGAGGGGGTTGGATTTTTTCCAACCCCTTTTTTAATTAAAAAATAAAAAGGCGGATACTATCCACCCCTACAATTATATACAATAGTTCATTCCAACAACACCATCACTATTCACTATTCACTTTTCACTATTCACTTTTCACTAAATTCTAATATCCCAGCCAATCATATCATCGCTGCGTTGTCCATAGAATAGACTTTTTTCATCGGTCTGAGAACTACGGCTTCTGGCATTTTTTCTTTGGCATAGCTTTGTAAATATTCTCGTAATCTATCATTACACGATACTCCTCAAGCCAATCATAGGGTCTTTGCATCAAAAGCGATGCCTGCTCTGACTAATTTTTTGATCATAACTTCGACGACCGCCTCTTGAAACTCATACGCAATATCACACACTAATTCCTCTGGAATATTGGTTTTTCAACCTTCAACTTTCAACTTTCAACTTTCAACTAATTGTTTTAATAAAAATGATACCTGACTTTTCATTCACGAAAAACTGAATTCGAAACCTTCTTTGGAAAGAAAGATTCTTTTGAATTCAACGTCACTATTTGGTTTTCCTTGCAAAGCTTTTTCTGAAATTCGTTGTCCTCCAGGGTATGGTCCTCATAGCATTCTCGCAACCTTATCAAAACACTCACCTGCTGCATCATCCAACGTATACCCCACTTTAGCAATTGTATATCATCAAAATTCTTTTCGTTCAATTCCATCACTTTTCACTTTTCACTTTTCACTATTCACTATATATATATCATTGTGTCCACCACTCGCAGTCAACACGACAAGCGGGAATTGGATTTCAGAGGTCTTTCTATCGAGCAATAATGAGAATAAATGTCCGTAAATATGATTTACCTGTACCAGCGGTTTAGTGAAATAGCTCGCAAGTAACGAAGCGACAGCCTTACCGACCACGAGTGAACCAGGAAGTCAAGGATGAACAGTTACACTAATAAAATCAACATCCTTGATGTTATCAAATCCGATATTCTTTATCACTTCGAGAATTTTATCATAATGAAGCCTAGATGCAATTTCAGGCACTACACCACCATATTGTTGATGATCTTGGATTTGAGAATAAGCCAAAAGTGCATCAACCGTAAAAATCTGTGAATCAAAGTTCACTATTCCCACAGAAGTATCATCACAACTGGTTTCTATCGCTAAAGTCTTCATACATAAAATAAATATCGCTAAAATTTGCAAAAAAAGAGGTTTTGGGGTATAATTGAGATGCAATAAAAACCAGAATCTTTTTGAAGGTTTTTATGCCATCGAAATTATATCAACCATGATGTAATTAGATGTAATTATACATATATCATTTATCTTGTAAAGTTAAAATATGAATACAAAAGACAAAAAAATCAAACAACCTGAAACATCATCACGTAAGTATGCTGATTTAGACCAAAAAATCGTAACAGGCAGTAATACTTTTTCTCAAGTTCAACATAAAACAAAAGAAGAATTAGCCAAAGAAATGGTAATAAAGAAAGAAGAAAAAAATAAATTATTACAACAACAAGAAAATATCAAAAAGTTTGGGAAATCATTATTTCTCAATTTAAAAGATAGTACAGACAATAGCGTAGTAGCAAACAATTATCTTTTTGAACTCATCAAAAAATATATCAAAGATAAAAAGGCATATCGTGGATTATATAAGATAGATGTGGTCAAAAAAGACGATCAAGGTATTGCTTGTAAAATCAGTGGTGCAAACTACACACATGATATGAAAATAAGTAACGAAGAAATTATGAAAGAAAAAAAAACAACACATATGAAGCGAATAACAAACGAACAAGGAAAAAGAATAGAACAACCAATAGAGGTTGAAGATAAACTAGAAGATATATTCACTATATCAAAAACATATACCACACAAGAAGGAGAAAAAAGAGTAAAAACAAGACCAGGAAAAAAAGAAGATTTTCTGATGGAAATAGACTACGGTGATAGTGTAATCATTGATGTACAAAACGACAATGTAAGAAAAATAGAACCAGATGATATTATTGAAGAAATAGGGACATATATCAAAAAAAATGATAGTAATGATATAAAAAGTAAAAAAATCCAGACGGCGATGAAATTTTTCAATGAATCAAAAGCAAGATTATCATCAGAATATATTAAAGAATTTATGAACAAACTAGTAAGAGACAAAGAAATCAAATGGGGAAATCTCAAAAAATGAGCACAATTATGAAAAGAAAATAAAGAGCATTTTGCAGAAGTACTCAAAAAATTCATCAATCAACAAAATCTCTATGTCCACAAAGAAAATGACATAGACAAATCAGCAATAAAACTTTTACTTCAAAAATTTGGAATCAAAAAAGATAAGATATTCAATGAAATAGATCACAACGACGAAGAAACATTTAAAGAAGGAATATATTTCGATGTATGATGAACTACAAACTGAATGAAAATTATAGAAAAAGAAATACACATACCATGATGAAAAAAAACGATAAAAAGAAAAAAAGTAATGAGTGAACATACAGACACTTCAGACGAAGCAGCATTTAATAATAGACCAAGTTCAACAACTCAAATGATTTTCAAAATAGCAAAAGAATTATGAGTAATCAACAAAGAAGAACTTCCACAGATTGAAAGATTTGTTAATTTTGTAAATACCGTAGACAGTATGGGATATCAAATAAGCAGCATCGATTATAAAAACAATTATCAGACAATCTTCGGATTATATCGCACCATGGATATACAAGATATTTTTGATTATTTCAAAGATCCAACACACAATGGCTTCGAAAAATTACCAGAATGGTACATGAAAAAGACAAAAACTATTAGCAAAGATACTAATGGAAAACAAATAGAAAAAACACTCAAAGAAAGATCAGAAAAGCATCATGAAAGGATAGAAAAAAACATAAAAAACTTTGAAAGACTAAAAAAATGAGAGAATATATTGGAATATAACCATACAAAATTCATTGTAGATATAGAACAAAAAAAAGAAGATCAAATTAAAGATGGACCACAAACTGCAGGATATGAAGGATATGGATTTTTCAATATTAAACCAGAAAGATGAAATATTTTCATCTATAGCCCAAAAAAACTTCCAGCAACAATAGAATGATTTTCTACAGAAAGCAATAATCATTTCTTGATAATAAACACTCCAACAAAAGACGATATGAAAAACATATTAGAAAAATTTGATACAAAAGACCTAACACTCAAAAAGAAAATAGTAGATCGTTTAGAACAGATACAAGAAAAAAATACAGCACCACTCAATGAATGAGATATTACCTTGAGATGCAGCAAAATACTTCCTGAACTTATCAAAAAAGATATGGAAATAGGAAAGAAATATACGGGAATAATCAATAACGATATTCAAAACAAAATAGCATATGTTACATTAGACAACAAAGAAACAATCAAAGGAAGAATAAAAGTAGAAGATAGAAACGAATTAAAACCATACAAAAAATGAGATATAGTAAAAGTAAAAATACAAGAAATTTCTGAAGAAGAAGGAAAATTACTAACACTATCTCTTACGGTTTAAAACCGTACAAATATTATACAGATGGATATACATCAGTAGCTACGGTCAAACCACGGCCCATCTTTTTGAGTAATGGCAAAGAAATAAGTGCTACCAAGCCATTAAGGAGAATAGCTATCACAAAGAACGTAAGATAGGTCATATGAATATAAGAAGTTATTCATCGTCCTATAGCAGCAAATCATCACATAATCAAAAGTATTTTGATCAAAACAGAGATATTCAGGATAGGAGAAACCTTCATACGAAATCACGTAACAATAGCTCACGAAGTAAACAATATTTCCATAAGCATCTGAGTGACTACTGCTCACAAAAGTCACCACCCAAGAGTAAATCATCGAGCAGGAATGGTATATAATCACACAAAAATTCATACAAAAACTCACAAACCATTTACCAACAGAAGAACATTTTGTTTTCCCGTAGCTACAAACACATAATTATAGACCTGTTTGATAAAACTAAAAATAAGGACAATACCCAAAAATGGTAGTAATTGATTTGATCACCAATGTGCTACCGAGTTCCAACTTCCTAGAAAACTTTTGTCTGAGGTAACTCTAATAACCCAATCAGCAAATACACAGAAGTTGACTGCAAATAAACAACCAAACCAAATCATAAGACTGAGTAAGCTACCAAGACTTTTACGTTTATGAAAATCTGAATAGGTAGATATATTATGAAGTAGACTATTTCACAAAGCTGATGGGATGATAAGCAGAATTTCTATTAATCCCAAAGAAAGTCATCGTAATCACGAATAATTGACCCCAGACATAGTAGGATAAAACCACGTCAGAAAAAGTAATGGCAATAAGGTATGGAAACTACTAAGATAATAAGATACACCGTAATTTCGGTTTGTTTTTATGGTATTTCCGATGAATTTCCAATCCCGAATAATTTTGAGTGGCAATATTCTCCTCGATCTAATTCAGATTTCAATATTTTGTCAGATTCAACTTCACACTACGGAGAACAATACAAGACAAAATGCTATGACACCGACCGTGGTTGGTCAAGACATAAAATCTACATGTTTAAAAAGCAAATATACCACGGGAAGTAAGATCACAAGCTGACTTAATCTGGCAGTAATAAGGGTAATACTCAACTTTTCCATTTTCCAAAAAATCTGTAACGGTAACTGTTGGATACCTGCAAACATAAAACTAGCAGAAAACAAAAGCCCAAAAGGTAATCACCAAAGATAATATGGATTAGCTCTATAACTAGGAATCATATACGCTATACCAATAGCCACAGCATAAATAACTACCATCGTAACAATTCTTGTTGCTACAAACTTTCCATATTCTGCTTTGAGTTCAGTATTATCTGGATCATTTTTACATTTTTCTTTGAGCTCACCGAGCCTTTTAACAGCCAAAACATACAGACCAAGATCTGCCAAAGCTGTTCGAAAAGCAAAATATTTAAGGATAGAATTATAATCTCCATATCTCAGAGATCACAAATACGATGCCATAATTTTGGTTGTAATAAATCCAAAAACAGCACTGATTATCCTAGACATCAACTGCCATGCTGCATCTTTAATAACCAATCTATGTGAAGAAACCATTTTAAAATGAATTCAGAATGTAAAGTGCAGAATTCAGAAAAATAAACGAATTACAAATTTATTTTTTCAAATTATTTTTAGTATTTTTTATAATAACAACAAGAATTTTTATTATTTCTTCACATTCTTTTTGTAATTCTTCATTGGATTCATCAAATCATTGCTCAAGTAATTTCAACCAAAATACCGTTTCTCTAGCCTCTTTTAATGATATATTCATTTTATTTATAAAATCTTTTTTACTGACACTAGATTGAGCTTCTGAAACATTTGCTCAAACACTTGTTCATGACCTAAATAGTTGTGATGCAATTTCATAATACTTTTTTTCTTTCAAAGAAACTTGATATTTGCTTATTTTTACGGCAAAATCAAACGTTCTATCAGATATCTTTTGATTCATAACATAGAGTTTGGAAATAAATTATTTTCTGAATTTTGAATTCTGCATTCTGCATTCTTTTAAAGTTTCATTTTTCTCGACATTTTTTCGAATGAAGTCTGATGAAAATCACCGAGCATAGGCAAATATTGATCAAGTTCAGCAAGAAAAAGTCTAATCTGTTCAACCGAATCATCAAACGTATAAATCATATGTCATTTGGGCGTAAGAAAAACCACATTTTTTATCTTTTGTGTCTTAGGAAAAATCTCCACAACATATCACACAAAGGCATTTCGTGGATAATTTTTGGATCATAGGATAAGTTGGTTTTTATCTAGCGTAATTTTGATTACCTGATTATTTACTGTAGAATAATAAAAATATCATCACAATAAAAAGAAAAGCAATATTGCTCCGACAATATTATTATTGAGTAATGAAAGTACAAATACACTTGCGAAAACAGCTGCAAATATCAAGTACCAGAGTTTATTTCTTTGAAATTTTTCTCCGTTATAGACGAGTACACTCATCAAATAGAATAATACAGTAAAAGAATATAAAATTTTATAGTCAATATACGCGAATTTGCAAGACTTTAGGAACTTATGGACAGAATCGTAGTCAAATCGTCCCAAGCCAATTCTTCTAGTCTTTTGGAAGATAACGAGGTCGGAATCTCAAAAAATATATCTGATTTTTTTTGGATCATCTTTTGGATTGCTCCCAAAGTTTTTCTACTAAATGGCGCAAATAATTCCAAGAACTCAACGACTTTTTCAAAAGGAATAGTTGGTTGTTTATCTTTGATAGTCAATTGAATAAGACAACTCTTTACTTTTGGTGCGGGTTTGAAACATTTTGCAGGTACTCATTTTAAATAGGTAACGTCACACGAGTAATTGAGCAATCGTCGTAAATATGATTTTTTCTTAGCATCACTTTTGATCTTAAGACCTACCTCATCTTGCACCATAAAGATTCATCAAGCATATGTCTGTGCACTGAAAAACTTTCTCAAAATCGGTGAAGTAATATAGTACGGAAGATTTCCAACGATTAAGGTTTTTGAAGTACTCAAGTTTTTTTCTTTCAAAAGTTTTTCTACATCTACTTCCAGTATATCTCACGAAATTATTTCTAAATTTTTATTTTTTATTTCTGAATCCTGAATTCTAAATTCTAAATTCTGAATTAATTGTTCATCCATATCTATTACGAAAAAATGATCAGAAATAGTTTGAATAAGTTTAGTTATGGAGCCTTTACCAGGTCATATCTCGATGAGTGCTTCACATCACGTTGCATGATACAAGGCCAAAATCTTGTCAGCGATATAGCTTCTGATTTTTGCATCGATAAGAAAGTTCTGTCCAAGATATGTTCACATAATTGAGACGCAATAAAAGCTCGAAACTCTTGTAAGAGTTTTTATGATGTCGAAATTATATATTCTCCTTCAAAAGTATTCTTCATCTATTAGAGAATATATAGTTACATAGTAAATAAAACAGAAAGAATATAAAGAAGTAATAATCATATACAAATAAACACAAAATTATAAAATATAATAACCTCAAAAAATGGTTGACATTTATTGGCTAATATATATAGTATATATAAATAAATTAAAACAAAAACATGAAAAAATTATTGTTATTAGTTATCGTAATTGCAGCAATAACAAGCAGCTGTAAAAAAGAAGAAAACATAGTGCCAACACCACCTACTCCGGCAGTAAATTATGTATTCAAACAGACCGCATTTATGTGGCAGGATCATTGGGGAAATGGGACAGCAACATATCCTGTATTCACCTACAGGGTTGCCGTAATGGCAGGGGTACATTTTGATTCAGTAATTGTTAAATTAACGGTGACACTATATGATAGTACAAAAGTTATTTTAACAGGAGCTGATTTAGTGAATTTCGGACAAATAGGAGTATACTGTCCCAATTATGAATATCCAGAATATTGGATTGCAACACTGGAAGATTCAAAAGGAATTTGTCCTCCTTTCTATAATTTTACTGCAACGGATGTTTACCGTTTCGAATATGAAACAACCGTTAAAATTAAAGGAATCTGGTATACATTACCAAAAGAAGGACACAAAAATTCAGACCCACCAGAATCATTTTGGGTCTAAAACACAGTAACACAGTACACATAACGTTGAGTTTTTACTCAACGTTTTTTTATATATTGATTTTATATCATACATCTATACACTAAATAAAAAAGGGCCCAAAGAAAAAACAGTACAAACCCATCAAAAATGGAGGTATATATGAACACACAGAAAAATATCGTAAAGATTGTAATAACCGGTGGACCATGTGCGGGAAAATCAACCGTACTCACAAGTATAAATCAAGCATTGAAACATACAGGATGGAAAACATTCATTGCCCAAGAGATGGCAACAAGACTTTTCCAATCAGGTGTAGAAATTTCGGAAAAAGGACTATCATTATATCAATTTCAAGAGCAGCTACTCCTTCGTCAAATCAACGAAGAAGATTTTATCAAAGCATTAGCAGAAGACCACAAGTACGATAATGTCGTACTCTTATGTGATCGAGGAATAATGGATGGACAAGCGTATATGTCAGAAGAAGATTTTGGTAAAATTTTACAACATAATGGATATACAAGAAAACAAGTAACCAACGAACGATACGATCTTGTTATCCATTTGACTACTGCAGCATACGGAGCTGAAAAATTCTATACGTTAGCAAACAATGAAGTACGCACAGAAAATATCGCCGAAGCAAGAATATTGGACGATAACATCAAAAGAGTGTGGAAAGACCACCAAAACGTACGAGTAATCGACAATAGTACATGTTTTCAAGGAAAAATTGATCGTACAATCCAAACGATACATTCGTATCTACACATATAAAGATATACCAGCTTCTGTATTAAGGAGCTGGTTTTTTTGAGACATGAAAAAAACTTGAAAATAATAGGAATATTAATTGTGTCTCAAATGAAAAAAATGCCTGGAAAAATATTCCAAGCAAGTTACTAAACAAATTAGTAATTAGATATTAACATTGTGTGGTTGATGTTCTGCCACGAAAAGAGTTACCCGATATGCAATATCTTCCAATTCTTTGGGAGAAAAATGATGTACATTACAAAGTTCTTTGATGTAATTTTTTTTATCAATGAACTCAGGATTACTGATGAGAAGTTTTCCCCAAGAAGCTAAATGTTCAACAGGAACTTTAACTTTTTTTTCATCTACCGAATGTTGTATCAACAATAGCAAATGTTTACCAGCATGACTCAACCCCTCACTACTAATTTGTGGCAATCTTGTTGGCCGCGCAGAAGAAATATGAGTTGTACCAACAATCATACCAGTTCCTTTTTTGCTAGTTACCTTACTACGAATTGTATTAATAATTCTTGTAGTACGGCTTTGTTTTCCATTACCCTTTAAATCTTTTTCTTTCGACATAAACGTTTGTTTTTTTAGTTACTACTCATTTTTGTTTTTGGTAGCGTTGTTTGTAATGAAAAGATAGTAAAAGTCAAGATAGAGAGCAAAAAAGACGCCATTAGACGCCTTTTTAGAGAAATATATGATAACAAAATTACATTTATTTTTTCTTTTTTTCTAACGGGTCAGCACCATATGAATTGTGTCATGCAGTTCCTTTAGCAAACAAAAGAGGTCGTATCAACACTAAAGACCAGATAGAACAAATAATCATAGCAATAGCGAGACCAATATATGATGGAGTAAATACCTGAGCAGCAGCTTTTTGCTGTAAAGCAAGAATGTCTTGAGAAATTTTTTCTTGTTCTCCCGTTGTCGTAGCAGTTTGCAGTTGGTCAACAAGTTGTTGTGCTTCAGTTTGAATAGAAGGCAATGTAATCATAGTAACAATACTAGAAATAAGAGAAAGCAAATAACTAGCACCAAAGATTATCCATACCCATTTTACTTTAGATTTTCCATCATTATTACGATCATGTTGTCTTTTGTAGATAAGCGCAGGATATATATAAAACAATATCGCAAGTCATAATAATGTAGAAATAATTACATAGACCAGTGAAGGGAATACGAGTCACAACAAATAGTTAACGATAGACAATGCAACACCAAGAAGCAATAAATACCAGAAGAATTTAGCTCTTGATAACCTTCATTCTGAAGAAAGATAAATTTTTTTGAGGTTCATACAGAGAAAAGAAAAAATAAAAAAAAGTATCCTCATACTAAAGTTTCAAAGAAAAAAAACAAGAAAAAGAACTGCCCGTAGACAGTCCTCTTTCGTAGATATAATTCAGAATATATTATGAGTTTTTCAAAGCTGCATGAGCTGCTGCCAATCTTGCGATAGGTACTCTAAATGGTGAACAACTTACATAATTCAAACCAGCTTTGTGACAGAAATAAATTGATTCTGGATCTCAACCATGTTCTCCACAGATTCCAAGCTTGATATCAGGTCTTGTTTTTCTTCCTTTTTCGATAGCTATTTGAACAAGTTGACCAACTCCTTCCGTATCTAATGTTTGGAATGGATCTTTTTCAAATATATTTTTATTCACATATTCTTTGATAAATGAACCAGCATCATCTCTAGAGAATCCTAACGTCATTTGTGTAAGATCATTAGTTCCAAATGAGAAGAATTCAGCTGTTTCAGCTACCTTATCTGCAGTTACTGCACCTCTAGGTACTTCAATCATTGTTCCAAGTTTATAATCAACCTTTACTCCATATTTGTCCATAGTTTCTTGTGCTACTTTTCTTACAATTTCCGTATTGAAGTCTAATTCTGCTTTAAATCCTACTAATGGAATCATAATTTCTGGTTTTACATCTACACCTGCTTTTTGAAGTTCACATGCTGCAGAGATAACTGCCTCTGTTTGCATCTCTGCGATTTCAGGATAGGTAATAACCAATCTACATCATCTATGTCCAAGCATTGGATTGAATTCATGAAGTCCTTCAATTCTCTTTTTCAATACTTCAAGATCAACACCCATATCTCTTGATAATTCAACGATATCTTTTTCTTCTTGTGGCAAAAATTCGTGTAATGGAGGATCTAGGAATCTAATAGTTACTGGCAATCAAGACATAGCTTTGAGAATTCAGATGAAATCTTCTTTTTGAAAGGGAAGTAATTTAGCTAACGCTTTTTTTCTTCCATTCACATCATCAGCAAGAATCATTTCTCTTACTGCTTTGATTCTATCTTCAGCGAAGAACATATGTTCTGTTCTACATAAACCGATTCCTTGTGCACCAAATTTTCTTGCTACATCAGCATCATGAGGAGTATCAGCATTTGTTCTAACCAACAAAGTTCTATAATTGTCAGCCCATGTCATAAGTGTTCAGAAGTCACCACTCAATTCTGGATCCATTACTCCCAATCCACCAGCAAATACTTCTCCCGTTGATCAATCCAACGTAATCATATCTCCTTCATTATATACTTTTCATTTGATAGTAAGTGTTTTAGCATGTTCATCTACGACGATTTCTCAAGCTCCAGCTACACAACTCTTTCCCATTCCTCTAGCAACTACGGCAGCATGAGAAGTCATTCCTCCTCTAGCAGTCAAAATTCCTTGAGATGCGATCATTCCGATAATATCTTCTGGTGATGTTTCTGTCCTTACTAAGACAACTTTTTTACCTTCTTCAGCTCGGTCATGAGCAGCAAGTGCAGTAAATACGATTTGTCCAACTGCAGCACCTGGTGAAGCAGGAAGTCATTTGGTAAGCAATTCAGCAGTTTTTTTAGCTTCTGGGTTTATTTGTTTGTGAAGTAAACTATCAAGTTGTTCAGGTTTTACTCTCAATACTGCTTCCTTTTCATTAATAAGTCATTCTTTAACCATATCTACTGCCATTTTGATAGCTGCAGCAGCTGTTCTTTTTCCATTTCTTGTCTGAAGAATGAAAAGTTTTCCTTCTTGAATAGTAAATTCCATATCTTGCATATCTCTATAATGTTTTTCTAGTCCTTGATAAATTTCTACAAGTTCTTTGTAACAGTCTGGCATTACTTTATCAAGTTCTGAGATTTCCAATGGTGTTCTGATACCAGCAACAACATCTTCTCCTTGTGCATTCATCAAGAATTCTCCATAGAATTTGTGTTCTCCGGTGGATGGATTTCTTGTGAAACAAACTCCAGTCCCTGAAGTGTCTCCCATGTTTCCAAATACCATTGCTTGGATATTTACGGCTGTTCCGAGCAATCCTTTGATATCATTTATTTTTCTGTAGATAATAGCTCTATCATTATTCCAAGAACCAAATACTGCGTCGATAGACATTTGTAATTGTTCTCTTGGATTACTTGGAAAGTCTTTTCCTGTAGCTTTTTTGATTGCTTCTTTGTATAAAGTTACAACTTTTTGAAGATCAGCAACATCAAGTTCTGTATCCAATTTTACTCCTTTAGCATCTTTTACAGATTGTAATGCATGCTCGAAATCATGGTGAGGAACTTCCAATACTACATCACCAAACATTTGCAAGAATCTTCTGTAACTATCTCGTACAAATCTTGGATTACCAGTTTTTTCAATTAATCCTTGGACTGATTCATCATTAAGTCCTAAATTCAAAATTGTATCCATCATTCCAGGCATAGAATCAGCAGCTCCAGATCTTACAGATACCAACAATGGATCTTTTGGATCTCCAAGGTTTTTACCCATGACATGTTCAAGTTTTTGAAGTTCTTTTTCAATCTGATCCAATACTATTTGTGGATAGGTTTTATTGCTTTTGTAATACAAATCACATGTTTCTGTTGTGATAGTAAATCCACTTGGAATAGGCAATCCCATTTCCACCATTTCAGATAAGTTTTTTCATTTACCTCCTAGGATATCTTTCCCGAGGCCTTTTGTTTCACCAAAAAAGTACACGTACTTTTTTTCACTGCTTCCAAATAATCACATAGTAATAATATATAAGATAAAAAATATTCATTAAAAAAAAATCTGGGCAATCATCATATAAAGTATTCCAGTTTTTTTTCAAGATTAAAAAATAAAAAGAACAAAAGGAATCCACACAAACCACATCGCCTCATTCCGGCGTCAAGAAATTGCAGCTGGAATCCATACTAAGTCTCCAAGCAAACTGGATTCCGGTTGCAACCAACAAGACCGGAATGAGGCCACACGAGTGAGAAAGTTTGGATTCCATATTTCTTGTTTGACATAAAAAACAAGATTAGTAATATCAACAAACATTTATTTAGTAATATTTATAATGAAGCAACAAAAGAAAAAAATTAAATTCTGAAGACGAATACTACTTATTGTGCTTATTTTTTGCATCTACCTCTTCACCAAAACCATCACCCTCGACACCAAAATAACTATCGACCAAGGAGAAAGTACAGCAAAAATTTTCAACCAACTTGGTCCGATAGAAAAAATTCGTGTAAAACTCTATATCAAGACACACAATATTGATTTTTCCAAGCTCGAAGCAGGAAATTATACCTTCAGTGGAAGTTATAGTAGAGCTGAATTCGTAGAGAATATCTTGAAAGGATCAGAAAAGGAGTATCTTCGTCTTACTATTTTGGAAGGACGATCTATCTATGATATCGATGAAGCATTAACGAGAAAATGATATATCACAGGAGGCGACTTCGTAAAGTATGTAACAAACTTAAACAATATAACCCAACTTCAAATAAGCTTTTCATTTTTAAATAATTCTGCACTCTGAATTCAGAATTCTGAATTGAAAACCCTCGAGGGGTTTTTGTATCCCGACACGTATAATGTAGATAAAAACAAAGAATTAATTCCGCAATTAGTAAATAAACAGTTACAAGGATTTCAAACAAGAGTACGAAGCAAAGTCAGCAATCCTACAGATTTTTATAAGACTATGATCCTCGCAAGTATCCTGGAAAAAGAAGAAAGAAATACAGCAAACAAACCGACCGTTGCAGGAATATTTTTGAAAAGATTAGAAATCTGAATGAAGATCGACGCAGACATAACCTTATGTTACGGACTCAAGACTTCATATACCTCATGTACTCCCGCAGTCATCGGAAGAAACGTAAATGACGCAAATAACAAATACAACACAAGAGCAGTTCGTGGATTACCACCGACAACAATCTGTAATCCTACACGAGAAAGTATCAACGCAGTCATGAATCCACAGGCTTCTGAGTATTTATATTACTTACACGACATGAAAGGAAATATCCATTACGGAAAAACACTTGAAGAACACAACGCAAACAAAGCGCAATATCTATAGTGGACTCTGGATATGTTGTAAATGATGTGTAGCTACTTGAGTATATATCTGAGTCGTTTTGATGCTAGTATGTCATAGTAATGATTGAATATAACGAATATCGGTTCAGCTTTCCAATAAATGCGTAGCGAATGAATGACGAAGCGAGTGAAAACTCGCTTTTTTCTGTATTCACGCTTTAGTCATTGCATGCTGAAAAATATGCTGAGCTGTTCTTTTCGTTAAAGCACCACCTCATTGTTCAGAATGAAAAACCGGGTCATTATATAATTTTCCATCAATCAATCATTTAATTTCTTCGATAATCTTGTACGGCAAAAGCGTAATTCTATCTTTCTGTCCTTTAGCAGATTTGATATGAATAGTTTTCTGATCAAGATTGATATCACCGACGCAAAGATAGACGATTTCCGAAACCCTTAGTCATGCACCATATGCTAACGATAATAAAGTTTTGTGTTTACTATTATTTGTACTATCCAACAATCTTTGAATTTCAAAACGTGAAAGCACGATAGGAAGTTTTTTAGGTTCTTTGGATAATTTTATTTCCTGACCAAGAGAAATTTTGATAACCTGACGACAAAAAAATTTAATGACCTCCTTATATAGATTGACTGTTTTCGGGGCTTTGCCTTGATTTTGAAGATGCAGGATAAAATCCAACACCTTGTCACGGGAAATATTAGAAATATCGTAATTCATCCATTTGAGAAAAAATTTTAAACAATGAGAATAGATCTCCACAGTTCTCGGACTGTAATTTCTTTGTTGGAGCTCTCTAGCGAGCTGAAGGAGGTAATCTTGCATTATAAAATAATTTAAAATATAAAATGATTTGATTTTTTAAGAGTTTTATGTATACGAGAGCCACTCGGGCCAAGTAAGGGCCCACCCTATCAATAAGATAATAGGGTAAAACTCTGTCCGACTACGTGTGCGGACTCCTACCCTGCAGAAATGCAGGGGAAAAATCTTCAAGAACTTCTGGAAAATATTTACGACACAGAAGTTTTTTTATTTGCTCAAATTCTCAAGACGATATTTTACCTATTTTAGTAAAAAATCTCTGAGTATCAAACACTCTGCCCTGATTTATAACAATATAAGAATCAACTTTTTTTCACAAAGCATCTATCTTTAGATAATATTCTGAATATTTTCATTTGGTAGTCATAGGAATACAGAAAAACATATTACCGATTCTACTGACTACAAGAACAGGTCTAAAAAATCATCTCTTTCAGAAAATCTCTTTTCATACATTCATACCAATCTTAATATACCAAACCTCTCTTGTTTTAGGATAAATAGGTCTTAAGAACTTATTAAGTTTCTTCTTTTCACCATTCCAAAGGTCAAATAATGAGTCATTAGTATAGATTTCTTGCATTTTTCAGTTTTTTAGGTATAAAAATGTTAGCGAAATTGTAAAAACCCAAAAAAAGAAAAAAACTGACAAAGTCAGGACAAACATTACGACATCACACAACTATCCGATTTTGGTATATTTTACGACATAGTACGTCGCAAAATATCCCATCTCGGACTTCTATACGACACTCTATGTCGCACAGAAGCTAGTTAGTCGACATCTATCTTCTGACTTAAAAAAATAAAGCGGTACTTTTTTTTGATTTTCAAGAAAGGGGGATTTAAGCCTAAAGTTGGTATTGACTTTTCAAGGCAAATTAGTATAGTAAAAATACTCTTTCAACCAAAAGAGTTTCGTTAAAAAAAATAAAAACTTTTAATTTTATAATTATGAAAAAATTAGTAATCATTATTTATTGTATGGTTTTTCCTGGATATTGTTTCTCACAAATCACAGAGATTAAAGGAGGTTTTATCCTAAATCCACAAGTAAGCAGTGCTGGCGAAATAGATTTCAATAAGATGCAAGTTAGTGTTCCTTTACTTAGCAACATTAACTTCATTACCCCAAAAACATACCATAACATATGTTATGTGTGGGGAGCAAACGCATTGGTACTTGTGAATGGATGGATTTATCACCCCAAAGGGAAGCAAGATATTTATCTTGTGACCAGCAAAAACCTCGCTACTTCTGGAGGGAATGTCATGATTGCATGGGAGACAGAGCTGACAAACGGAAATGTTAGCGTATGGGGTGCGATTGAAGTAGGGACTTCATGGAACAAAAGAGACCAATTACTCATCAATTTATGCCTTACTATGCCATTTCAAGCCTCTATTTGGAAGAAAAAATGAAAAAACCTTTTTGGGCGGTCTCCGCCCTTTTTTTAATGATTGAAAATCCAATACACATAAATATAAAATCAGTAATTAAAAATCCCCTTTCAAATAAGAAAAGAAAATCAAAAAAAAACCTAATCTGATCGTCAGAAGAATAGACGTACCCTCGCAAAAAAAGCTCGGTCGCCTAACAGGACTTATCTTCCATCCCCGACCAAATAGATTTCAACGGAAAGTCGGGGCGTCAGACAAAGTCCAGACGTTGTCTGTCATATCCCTACTACCGAAATAAGAAAATAATAAAGAAAAATAAGAGGGGCTTCTTTCTTTTAATTTAGTTTAATTTTTTTTAGAAATGACTTGCTTTTAGAAAAATATTCTTTTGAAAAAAGAAACAGAAAGGGTAAAGTAAGTAAATCGGTAATTGTCCAAATAAATTGACGATATTTTGACAGTTAATCTCTATATACAAAGTATTTTACCATTAAACTTCATCATCATGATCGAGTCTATCAAAAATTTCAACAAAGCATTAAACAGAGTACCAGAAATTACTATTTACTTTTGGATTATTAAAATTTTAGGCACTACTATCGGTGAAACTGCGGCTGACTTTCTTTCTTTTAATTTGCATTTTGGTCTGGTGAATACTTCTTACATCATGGGTGGCATATTGGCTATCGTGCTTGCCATACAGTTTAAGTTTAAGAGATATGTCCCTACTGTCTATTGGCTCGCTGTAATTCTAATCAGTATTGTCGGAACTTTGATTACAGACCAGATGGTTGAGGGATTAGGCATTAGTTTGGTTACAACTACAATCATATTTAGTATTGCCTTAGCGATAGTATTTATCGTTTGGTATCTTCGTGAAAAAACATTGTCCATCCACTCTATCTTTACTGCTAGAAGAGAGGCCTTCTACTGGTTAGCAATTCTCTTCACCTTTGCACTCGGAACAGCTTCTGGAGATTTACTATCAGAGTGATTGGGTATTGGATATGTCCAAGCAGGGCTCATTTTCGCATGAGCCATTGCGCTGATTACAGCCTGATTTTATTATTTCAAAAACAAATCCTTCAAAATAAACGCAATATTTGCCTTTTGGAGTGTATATATTTTAACTCGTCCTCTCGGTGCATCTATTGGCGACTATCTCACACAGGATCCTAAATATGGTGGATTAGGAATATCAACAGTATGGATAACACCAATCTTTCTTATGGGAATTATCAGTCTGGTAATGTACCTAAGTATAAAAAAAGTTGATGTATTGCCAGCACCTGAGAAATAATACATATATTTTGTCTTATAATTTTATTTTATAATTTCATTCAAGATGACTAAATCAAAAAATGTATTCATAATTTCACTCTTCTCACTATTCACATTATGATTGGCTGGTTGTAGCCAAAATACAGCTACCAATCCTACGCCACCCACTAATCCAATACCAGTTACTGATGCCACGGTAAATACTTCTTCAGTAGCAGTTACCACTCAGAGTAACGGAATTGATTCTGACAATGACGGTCTTCCAGATAATGCAGAAAGATTATTATGAACCGACCCTCAAAACGCTGACACTGATGGTGATGGGCAAAATGATAAAATAGATAATAGTCCAACGCTCGCAGATAACTTTGTGCCATCTCAAGGTCAACCTGGATTAGTAATAAAAAAGATTCTGGTAGAGAACAATATTGATTCTGTTACGCAGAAATCAACCTCGGACCATTTAGAAATCTATGCCACCAATACAACAAGTCAGAGCATACAAGGGCTGACCCTTTACTACAAAATCACTGATTTGAGCGGGACTTCAGTCCAATCGTTTATCGTGCAATTAGCTGGATTGGTTCTACCTGCTAATTCTACAACGCCCATCCACATAGATACTAGCAATGCAAATGGTCGCTTTAGAGCAGACCCAAATAGTCTATACTATCTTTCACAGAATCCATTAAAATTTGATGTAACTTTAAATGCAATAGGATATGCTTCAGCAAACTGAACAGTAAATAAAGATGCTTGAGGAGCTGAAGTTGCAGATTAATATTTTATACTATTATAGAGTATTATGGAAAAAATTATTCAAGTGGAATGATTATCAAAGACGTGGTCTAATGGCTGTAAAGCAGTAGATACTATAAGTTTTGATGTTCTTTCAGGTGACATCTATGGATTTCTTTGACACAATTGAGCAGGGAAAACGACTACTACAAATATGCTCACTACTTTATTAGAACCAAGTAGTTGAAATGCTTTTATTGATGGGAAAAGTATTCTGCATGATGCATTTGAAGTAAAAAAAATAATTGGATATTTGCCTGAAAACATCGAATTATATACAAATTTTACCGTATATGAAAACTTAGAATATTTTGCAAAATTGTCTTGAATTGAACATCCGAGAGATAAAATATTAGAAACATTGCATTATCTAGATGTTGATTATATGGACAAGAAAATTGGAGAATTATCCAAAGGAATGAAACAAAGAATTGGTATCGCTCAAGCCATATTACATGAGCCAAAAGTATTATTCCTTGATGAGCCGAATACCTGACTTGACCCTTTATGAATCAAACAATTGAGAGATATAATTATAAAGCTCAATAAGGAAAAGGGCATGACTATTTTTATGGATACGCACCTGTTATCAGAGGTGTGAAAATTATGCAATAGAGTATGAATATTAAACCAAGGAAAAATAATATTCTCAGGTACTATAGATGAATTGCGTACAAGATACCCTGACGAAAATTCGCTTGAAAACATTTATCTGAAAATAGATGGGCATGACTAATATCAGAAAGATAATCGCTCACAAAGAAATACTTTATCTATTGAGGGAAAAAACCTTTATATATACTTTGGCCATATTTATAATAATGGCTGTGCTTTCAACTGTTATTTGATGGGCAAGTCAGCATACGGTTTTGACTGTATATAATTATGTTTCAGATCTATTGAAAAATCTCTGACAAGTACCACCGACATTATCTTTGCAATCCGTTAGTTCGCTGATAATTGTGAAGAATATGATTATATATAATACTCTCATCGGGACTTTAGTTGCTCTCATCATGTGATATTATGTATGAATGAATGACCGCATAGCAAATGTAGTAAAAATAATATTTACGAGACCCATCAGAAAGTATCAAGTATTTTTTGGCAAAATAATTGCAATACTCATAATGTTATTCGTTTTGATATTGGTTTCGTTTATAATTACATTATCCTCTTTGGCAGTTTTTCATGCACTTTCACGAGTAAATGTCATGAATGTTACGTGATTCTATGGTCTTTCATTCATGTACATAGCATGATTTTGATTTGTCGGTTTGTGATGTAGCTTTATAGCAAAGAATAGTGGGACCGCCTTATTGTATGCCTTGATATTCTGGATAATCATTACCTTTGTATTGCCAGAATTAAGCTCCGCATTATATCCTACAAGTTCATTAAACCCAGTACTGCCTGATACAAACATTCTACAATCCAGTGCTTTACAGACTATACATAACATTAGTTTCCCATTTTCAGTATCAGAGCATTACAAGCATATTGCTTGAGAGCTCATATGAGTCAATGATATTACAAGTCCTACCTATTATAAAAACGATCTCTATGACATTTGGGTTTTGATTATATGGATGCTGGCATCTTTTGGTTTTTCATATCTATGAGTCAAAAAAATTGATTCTATACAATGAGATTTAGCTCAATAATTTTAGGGAAATGCATATATATCTAGTAATAGCAAAAAAAGAATTCAAAGACATTATGAGAAGCAAAGTGTTTCTTTCTATTTTGATAATATTTTTATGTCTGGTTGCTATATCAGTGATAGTTTCCTCTCTTGTTTTTCATAGTCAGGTAGCGCAATTCAACCAATCTTTTGAATTATTAAAGAGCTTAGGGAAAACCGACAATATGATAAAACCAGAATTGTATCCGCTTGGTTTGTTGAGAGGGACTGTTGATTATATCGAAATTGTATGAGCGATACTATGAATATTCTTATGATATATAAGTGCTTATAGAGAAAAGATGTCAAAAGTATTCTCTATAATCTTTTCTAGACCTGTAAAAAAAATAGATATAATTTATTGAAAATTATTATGAAACTTCTCTTTCGTATTGATTCTCATGACCTTTATAAGCGTTCTCATGTTAGTACTATTATATGCCATTGCTTGAGCAAATTTACAGTGAATCGATTTCATAAAGATAATATTATTTATTTTCTCGTCATCAATATATATAACTATTTTTTTTATGATTTCTTTCTTTCTATGTGTATCTCAAAAAAATATAGTGAATGCTCTTATATTATCGTTCTTAATCCGGCTTACATTTGCATTAATCGTCCCTCAGATATGAGATACTATGGATACAGATAACCAAGTGCCTGGATGATTTTTCAAATCTATGGGTTTATCCAGACCAGACGAATTCAAGGTATTAGACCATTTTACAACGTATGAAAATATAAGAGGCTGAATAGAACAATTATCTATAACCAAGCATTATGAGAGACTGGAATTTGCATTATTTGGAATCAAAACAGATTATAATAACAAAACATTATGATTCATTTTACATGATAAAATGGTAGATATAATCGTACTTTTTCTGATGTTTGGTTTATTGTTCTATTTAAATGTTTTAGTCTTGAGGAAAAAATTAACTTAATATGCCAAAAACAAGAAGAAAAAACAAGAAGAATAAATAATTTATTTTTATGTTAATTTAATTTAGAAAGAAAAAAGAAAGAAGCCCCCTCTCTTTAAGGGTTAAAATTAAGGGATACGAACAGACAACACGACTTATCTGACATCCACGACCTAATTGATTTCAACGGTTTGTCGTGGCGTCAGAACAAGTCGAAACGTTAGATGACATCTGGTTTTATTTTATCTACTTCTTCACGTTCTCTATACGGAAAACGGTTTTTTGGAAGGAAAATTGAAACAAGAAAAAAAGGGGGCGAAAATTTAATTTAGCTTAATTTTTTTTAGAAAAACACCAACTACTCGCTAGTAACCAACATTCATACTCTACTTGCTTTAACTAGGCTTGATGAAATACCAATTAAATTATTGATTTTAGGTCCATTGAAAAAATCCTTAATATCTTTGTGTATTTGATTTGCTATCGCATTTGCAAAATTAACAGGAACAGCATTTCATATCATTTTATATCAGTCCCCGACTCTTTCATATAAAAAATTAAAATTATCTGGGAAGGTCTGCACTCTTGCACATTCTCTGACACTTAATCTTCTATATAAATGCTCTTTTCACGGTTCAAAAATTCTTTTATTTTGTTCAATAAATTTCATTTTAGGTGCTTGTGGATGAATTGGCGCATGTCTTGCTCCTGCTTGTATAGTAAAAGATGGCTCATTCCAAGCCCTTACTCTATTTCTAGACATATAAATAGAAGAATATTCACCAATAAAATATTCATGATTACTTATTTTAAGATCATTTCAATTTGGTCTATTTCCTATTCTTGCAGGTAACGCACTATCTTGTAAATCCCATATAGCATCTTTTAATGTTAATCATTTATTTGTAGATTCTGGGAATATAAATTTTTTTCATAAAGAATGGTGATATCAAATAATGATTACTCTTTGTCTATCTTCAGGGACTCAATAATCGTTTGCGTTCAAAAGTTTCATCGACACCTCATATCATAAATTTTTGAATTGATTCAATATATCAGAAAAAGCGTCATTGTGTTTACCTGCCAATATTCAAGAAACATTTTCAGCAAGAAAAAACAAAGGTTGTTTGTCTTTGATAATTCTTATATATTCATAAAACAATTGTCATCTCGTATCTTGTATTCATCTTCAAGCTCATGCTTCACTTCGGCTTTGACAAGGAGGTCATCAAATAATTCATATTCAGTCAGGTATTTCATCAGATGGGACTTTTCTGATATCTCTACTATCTACAATTGTATCAGGAAAATTATGTTGCAATGTTGGTCGTATCGTCTTGTCATATTCATTTGCCCATGGTATTTCAAAACCTGCAAGTTTAAATCATAAGTCTAATCATCAACATCAAGAAAACAGTGAAATAATCTTCATATTCTATTCAGTTATCATACTAAAAATGTAATCAATTTTGCATCAAGTAATTGGGCTGGATTATTAGGAGATTTGATTTTCACATCTTTCATTTGTAAATCTGCTTTTTCTTTCTGTAATTCTTCAATAGCTTTTTTATCTTCTTCCGGCATTGTGTCATATTTTGTTTTAAGCATTAGCAAATTAAGCATAAACTTATCTGATGATAATTCTGAAACATAATTAAAGACTTTTACTGGGTTTTCAATAGACCGCATGCCTCTAATTCTTAAGTTTGTAATTCCTAATGGATCTACTTTATTTACTCTTCATAATTCATTAGTTGCAGCAAATTCTATGTCAGGTAATTCATTTATTCATTCGGAAATTTTACTCTTTATTTTTTCGTATGTTTTATATTCTGCCGCATAACAATCTCAATAGACTATCCATAGATATTTTAAACTATCTGTCCCCTTTTCTACACTTCAAATAAAATACATAATGTCTTTTTCTGTTCGTTCTTCACAAGTTTTACATGTATCTGTAATCATAGGACTATTTGAATATAGTTTATCTTTAGGATAAGAACTATTTAAAGCAAGAGAACTAGACAATCATTCTATTTTTTTTACTTCAATAGCATCTCATCATTTGATCATTATGTCAGGTGGATTATTTTGGGCTCATAGAAACGAAAAGTTTTCCTGATATTTTTCAAGTTTTTCACTGATATCGTTGATATTTATACTACCACAAAACATATCCTTCACAAACGCCTCTAAGGAATCTCAAACAGCATTTGCACGTATTCTAGATTTATAAAATTCTCATATATTAGTTATAGGATTATTCACGAAATTGATCACAAATTTAAGAATGTTGGTTTTCATAGGCAAATTTACTACATAAAAACATATATACGTATGAATTATAAATTTTAAAAAGACTTTTTCAATTGAAAATAATTTAAAACATTAATTTAAATCTATGTTTTTCTGATTGACTTTTCTCGTCATTTCTTTATAAAATTTGTATTTATTTTTTTGAAAAAAATCATGTCAGAGGTAAATAAAAAAATACACTTTTTTCAAGTTTCTATTTCGTGAGATAAATTTGAAAATATTTTGAAAGAAATCTTAAAACTTGATGGAGAAAGCATGTATTTTTGATATAAAAGAACATATTTAGCTGAATTAAAAGAAAAACCAGAACGAACCGAAGGTATTTTTAGAGAATTAAGAACTGAAGATATACCTGCTAAATGAAAAATTGGAAAAAGAGAGGTTCATGAATTATGATTATGAACTAATGAATGATTGGCTGAAGCGACACATTTTGTTTATTTTAAGGCAAGTAAGATATTGGCTATTGAGTATAATTTCCATTGAACTAAAGCAAATGCTTTAGAGGACTATATTAACCAAAAAATAAGACTTTTGCCTACGGTAAAAGATATTATGGTAACAATCAATATAATTCTAAGAAAAGATATTTTAGAAATAGTTGCAGATCTTTCGCAAATAAAAATGGTAGAATTTGGCATTTCAAAAAACAACATCAATGCAGTAAAGAATTTAGATGAGAACTTATTTGATGCTTTAAAAAGCGCATCAGAATTCTTAGATACAGAATATATAGAAATTATTTTAAAACCAGCTCATAAATCAAGAAACAGGATAATGGGAACCGATAATACAGTTTGATTTATACAAAGAATAAAAAACTTTTTTAAACACGATCTATGAAACGATACTAAATTCAAAATCAAATGAGTACATAAAAGATCTTATGAAGTAGAATATTTTGATCTATTAGAAAGTAAGGTCGAGTCTAAAGTTAAGGCAGTTAAAATTTGAAAATCAAAAATGTTAAATTCACAAAATATGTTTTTGCAAATAGTGGAAGCATTTAAAGATCGTAAAAACTATCTTTTAAAAATAACTCAATAATAGCCATGTTAAGCAATTTTTATAAACAAAATTTTATAATTATCGAAACGATAATTTCATTTGTATTATGATTTATAGCTTATTTAATAGCCAATCATTTTCTTTTTTTTAACCCAATAAATGAAAATTTTATATTCACACGAATACAATCATTAATAGGATTACTATGATTTTTAATAGCAACATTATCCATTATTTTTTCTCTGAAAGATTGACCAAAACTTGAAAAGCTACAAAAATCATGACAATATCACAATGTGATCAATATCTACGTGGATACAATAAAACGAATATGAATCCGAATTCTAGTGCGATTATGAATCAAATTCATTAATAATGAATATGTTAAAATGGCAGATTGACTTATATTATTTATCAACGTAACGCTTCTTTCAATAAAGTTATTTCGTTGTATTTGGATCACTAACAAACTATTTACTTTAACAATGCCATCCAAAGAAAATATTTAATTTAATTTTTTTTATTTTAATTTTTCGCCCCCTTTTTAAATAAATAAACATTAATATTCTCCAAAAAACTAAAGACAATGGAAGAAATAGCCACCTTTGACGTAAATAAAACCAGACGCAAGCCTCGCAAAGCTCGGTCATCTAACAGCTGTTAGTGTACATCCCTCCACAATAAATCTCAATGGAGGTCGGGACGTCCACAGAACAGCAAACGTTATATGGCATCTGCATTTCTGGTATTGACATTTTAAAACAAATAAATATAAGAAATAAAGAAAGTTTCTGAATATAATCACTTAAAATAAAAAGTTATGAACCCAATTCTTATCAAGAACAAAATTGAAGAAGTTTCAAAAGCATATAACATTGCACATGGTGGCAATGATATGCAACTCACTATCCAAATCCATTACCCTCAACACGGTGGAAGTTTATGGATGGAAATTGGAGATCTTACACCGCACACAAGAGAATGGCACAGAGAAGCCTGCGAAAACAGGTTGAAAGACATGCTTGGTGTAGTTCACCAATCAATACAAACCAGCCGAACATTTGATTTAAAAAAACCAGATAAAATTGGAGCAATCAAATGTGAGGAAGGAGTTGTTGTAATGGCAGGCATAGGATATTTAGTATCACTGGATATCCTCGCAGTAGCGTTGTACAAATTGAAACTTATCACAAAAGAAAACTATCACAAGATTAAAGAAGAACTTGGAGTGGAAAATTCTGTCGAAGACAAAGGAGCAAAATTTTGGCTTTTGGAACATAGTGTGAAATAAGTTCTTCTTAAAAATTTAATTAAAGGCCTGGATGTTTTTGTTCAGACCTTTTTTTAATTAGTGGGTTCATAAGTAAAAAAATAATTCATTGAAAAAATGATTCAGAAACTTAATGTAAAATTAACCAGAAATACAGACGTAAACCTCGCAAATGCTCGGCCATATAACAGCTTCTGCACAACACGCCGCCTGCCATATCAAATTTCAAGGAACGGCGTCTGCGTCGTTACAGAAGCAAACGTTGTGTAACATACTCGTGTATCTAAAACCAAACCGGAACAGAAAGCGGAACGCATATATTTTTCTAAGGGGGTGTTTTTTGCCCTCATGGGGCAATCTTCCTTTGAAAAAGGAAGCGAAACTTACTTGACTTTTATATTATATATTGCTTGACTTTTGTGGCAAAATCTGTAAGATAAAAACAGAGATAGCCGAAAAGTTTAAAAAACGCACTAAACAATTTTCATCTTCTATCCAGATTTTATTTTTATCTTTCTTATTTGACCAATGACAAAAAAACTACTTGTATTATTTTTGTTAGCAATTTGATTTAGTGGGATAAGTGCATATGCAGCAGGTATTCCATCAATAAAACTAACTGCTTCAACAGACAATTTATCTAGTAAAACTGCTCTTTCGGTAAATGTAGGAGAGAGTTTTGAGATCCATTGATTGCCAAAAAATCTACAATGATTGTCTTATTACGTTGGAACTTGAAAACCAACCAAAGGATATTTTAGTAGAGCTTTCTTTTTTGATCAACAATTTAGCGATAATAATAATTGCGAAATCAATGAAGCAACTACTGACGAAGAATGGAGCATGACCTGTGATGCAACAGTTCAATGAACAAGCTCAGTCTATGTAGTTATCTATGCAAATGGGAAATCTTATAAATCAAATGTTGTCAAAATAACAATCAAACCTTTGATTCCATCAATAAAACTAACAGCTTCAACAGACAATTTATCTAACAAAAACTCTATTTCTGTAAATGTGGGAGATAGTTTTGAGATACATGGATTACCAAAAAATTTACAGTGATTATCTTATTATTTTGGAGCCTGACAACCAACTAATGGATATTTCAGTAGAGCCTTCTTTTTTGATCAAACATTCAGCGATAATAATAATTGCGAGGTCAATGAGGCTACTACTGATGAAGAATGGAGTATGAGCTGTGATGCAAACGTTGCATGATCAAGTTCTTTCTATGTTGTCATTTATGCAAATGGGAAATCTTATAAATCAAATGTCGTTAAAGTGAAGATCAATAAGAGTTCAACTACAAATACTACAAATACTACAAATACGACAACAACTACTACTACCACATCAAAATTACCAGATTTAGTAATAGACAAACTATATATAACAGATTTAAGTGATTATAATATTGTAAAAAGTTACACCCATATAAATGATGAGAATGACGTATTAATGCTAGATGTAAAAAACATAGGAAATTGACCATATTATCCTACAGTATTAGCAGATGATAATTATATTTTCTTTGAATGTTATGGATATACCGCGTGAGAATGAGGAAGCACAGATAAGTTTGAAGCAGGAGGACTTCAAAAATGAGACGGCCAAGCAGTAATATTTCCAAACAATCTATTCAAGACGTTTTTAAAAGAGAAATGAACAAAGACTATAAATTGTTATATAAATTATGGACGTTGAATGAAGGATAAATACTGAAATAATGTAGAATCAAACTATACAAACAATTTAAAAACATTAACATTCGAGGTAAAATAATTAGCTATATCATAACAAAAAAATCTACCAATTTCATGGTTTCATAATGAGAAAGGTAGGTTTTTTTTAACCAGAAAAAAATAAGATTGATTGAAAAAATCAAATGAATCAGTATTCTCTCAACAATAAGGAAATAAGAAAATGCAGGTCGCTCGCAAAGAAAAACACCCCCTTCAAATAAGAAAAATATATGCTGACTTTATAAGATACACTCGTACTTTACACAACACATCCAGTCTGAACATGCAAAAAGATGCGCACGTCAGACAAGGATGGAACGTTATGTAACATACTCGTGCAGGATAAATAAAATTTCGGGGGTGTTTGCCCTTATGGGGCAATCTTCCTTTGAAAAAGGAAGCGAAACCGATATATTTCAATTGATTTATTTTCTTAATTTTAAAATATGAAAAAATTCTATCGGATAATTCCTGTTGTTTTATTATTTCTAAGTGGCTGTTCAAATAATCAAGAAGTTGAACAAGCCAATAAACTAAAAAACATTCAAAACTGCATCCAAAATGCAGACATTGAATACAATAATACTTGGGATTCTGTTTGTACCAGAGCATGAGATTGAAATCACTGTAATAATTTTCCATGATCACCAGTTGGTTTAAAAGCACAGGGAATTAGGGAAGAATCCAAAAGAAATTGTGATATTTATAGATAAAATTTATATAATGGAATATAAACAGACAACGTTTGAAGAAATTATTGAAAGCGAAGAAAAAATGCTTCTAGAGGCTGGAAAAAATTATTGAAAATTTTTTCTCTATGCCTCAGAAAGCAATGATTTGTTAAACCATTTCATAAAATCTGTTAATGACATTAAAAAACACATTGCCTTAGATTTCTTTTCTCAAATAAAAAAGCACCATATGCTTGCACTTTTTTCATCTGTAAGAAGACATCATATCCAAACAGATATGAACCTTAGACAAGTATTAGAAGCATGAACACGAATGGCATATGCAATGTGAAATGAAGAAAAAGAGAAATTCTATGAGATAAAAGAAAATTGAACTATTCAAGTTCCTAAAAGATTAAAAGAAGCTAGTTTTAATTGGATTCAAAAAGAATTCCCAGCTTGATCAGAGTCTATAAAAAGATTAAAAGAACAGATTAATTGATCGACAGCACACTCAAGCATAATTTATGCTTCTCAGAATTCCAAAACAGATATAGAAAATGGTGTTTTCAATTTTTCATTCTTTGATAGTTACGATGAATTAAAGATTAAATCTGATCTTTGGCATATATGAAACATTGCACGATGACTAATGGACTTATTTTATGGTATCAATCAAAAATATAAGGTTTTTGAGTTTATAGATGATTTCCTTCCAAAGATTCAAAAATTAGAACAAGTAAATAACGAATTAAAAAATGGATTAATGAATACAGAAAGAATGAAAAAACATATTTCAAATACACAATAAATAAAAACACCCCCTTTCTTAGTTAAAATAGAAATTTAAGCATTTACTACACTCGTACGATTACATAACAGAGCCTACACGACATCCGTTTCAACGGAAATCGTACAGGCTCAAACGTTGTCTGTCATATCCCTAGCAAATAAGCTCTTTCAGAAAATAATGGAGGGGCTTTTTTATTTTAATTTAGATTTTTTTAGAAGAAATTGATGGAAATTAAGAGATAAATAAGTATAGTTCGACTAACAAAGATTGTTCTTTATTTATGTAATTTAGAAAAATGAAATTATTTTTCTTTGATACGGAAACTACTTGATTAGATTCTGATGACCAAATATTGCAATTCTGAGCAATATATTGATCTTTTGATGGGAAAGAATTTCATGAAGAACATAGGATGAATCAATATATAAATGTAAAGAAGAAGTCTCGACCAGAAGCCGAGAAGGTTCATGGGATAAGCAAAAAAACAGTAGAGAAATTTTGATTTTTAAAGGATTATATTGATGAATTTTTAGAATACATAGATAAATCAGATTATATCATTTGACACAATTTGGATTTTGATGTGAAAATGTTAGAACAAGAATGTGATAGAATCGGAAAGGGAATTGATTGGTGAAGAAAGACACTTTTTTGTACCATGAAATCTACAACAGATATAGTAAGAATATCAGACTCTAAATGATGATACAAACGACCAAAACTTCAAGAATTACATAAACATCTCTTCTGAAAATATTTTGAAGATGCTCACGATGCAATGGCAGATATTGAAGCAACTAAAAATTGTTTTGTAGAACTTATAAAGTCTGGTGAAGTCGCTTATCTCAAAGATTGGAGTGATAGAAATAATGAGTCAAATTTGAATGAAGAACAAAATAACACTACAAGTGATAATTCTTTGGTAAAAGCGAGTGAAAATTGAAACATTGAAAGAGTAAAAGAGTTATTAGATAATTGAGTAGATATTGAGGAAGAAGACGAAAATTGAGATACAGCACTAATAAAAGCAAGTAAAAATTGACATATAAAAGTAGTAAGATTATTATTAAAATATTGAGCAAATATAGAAAAGAAAGGGAGTAAATTTCATTGACGACCAGCATTAATTTGGGCTAGTCGAAAATGAGATAATGTAATTGTAAAGACATTATTGGAACATTGAGCAAATATTGAATCATGCGATGAATTTTGAGAAAACGCTTTGATATGAGCGAGTAAGAATTGACATACTGAAACGGTAAAACTTTTGTTAAAAAATTGAGCAAATATTGAAGCAGATTGAGCCCACTGACGAACGGCATTAATATGAGCAAGTTTTGATTGACACAAAAAAACCGTAGAATTACTATTAGAAAATTGAGCAAATATTGAAGCCAAAGGAAAACTTGGATGAACTGCGTTATATTATGCTAATTATTGAGAACATGAAGATGTTGTAAAATTATTATTGAAACATTGAGCAAAATATGACGAAAATAAAATAGAAGAAGATAATCAATCATTTTAGTTAATACTAATATTTCAAATGGAAAAGAAAGATATCGATTTATCAAAGATATTTAAATCTGATTGAGACTTTCAAAACAATGAAGATTTGATAAAAAATTTATATAATTCTGAGGCTACCCATACAGACACATGAGATCGTATATTTCAAGAATGTTTAAAACAAGCTATAGTTTCTAAAAATACAAAAGATATAATTGCTTCAAACGAAAATCTAGCAAAATCACAAAAAATTATTTGAATTTCTGGTATCATTTTTGCATGAGTATGATTATTTGCTACGATAATATTTTGAATAATACCTTTATTTAAATAATAATCCTATTTTACATTTATAACTTTCCAAACATGCCAAAGAATCAAATCATCACTGTTGAATGACATGAAATCGTGATTTTCTCACAAGAATGAGAAGATTTCATCTGTCTTACAGACATTATGAAAAGCATTGATGATAATCAAAAAATAGAAAAATGGATTAGCAATAGATCTACAATAGATTTTCTTGGAACTTGGGAAGCAATGCATAATCCAAATTTCAATTATCCAGCCTTTGGAGAAATTAGATCAGAATCTTGAAATAACACATTCACCATTTCTGTGACTAAGTGGAAAGAAACTACAAATGCAATAGGGATTTTTTCAAAAATGGGGAAATTCTGATGAACATATGCACATAAAGATATCGCATTTGAATTTGCTAGTTGGCTCAGTCCTCAATTCAAACTTTACATCATCAAAGAGTTTCAAAGATTAAAAGAAGATGAACAAAAGAATCTATCATTATGACGAGATGTAAAAAGACTTATTAGTAAGGCAAATTATAGAATACATACTGATGCCATAAAGGAAATTTTAGTTAATAGGACATCAAAACAGACATTTTTATACGCAACAGAGGCAGAAATGCTGAATATTGCTGTTTTTGGAATGACAAGTTCTAAGCGAGCAGAAGAAAATCCAAAAAAGGCACAGAATTGAAATATTAGAGATGATGCTGGCGTTGAAGAACTAACAGTCTTGTCAAATTTAGAAGTTTTGAATGCCGAAATGATCAAAAATTTAATTTCCCAAGAAAAAAGATTAGAAATTCTGCAAATTAGAGCTAAAGAACAATTAAAGACCTTATCTACTTTGGACAGTATGAAAAAATTAAAAGAAAAACAACAACTTGAAGAGATGAAAAGACTATGACACAAAGAATAGCAGAAATAAGCCAATAATCTAAATACCCCGAATTCGGGGTATTTAAAAGAATAGAGCTGAGAAGCCACATATATTAAAAATAATCTATTTACCTTGTCATAAAATTAATAAAAAAAATATGGCTTTACAACTATGATCTGAGTAGCTTTATTAATTTACACAACGATTTTATAGACAGAAACATCAATTAACAGCTATACTTTCCCATATTTAATTTATCTTTTTTTAATTTAGTTTAGAAAAGCCCCTCCATTTAAAGAATTGGGGGTAATTAAGGGATACGAACAGACAACAGCTGCTAGTGTCCAGCCCGATTACCATATTCTTAATGGAACATCGGTCCGGCCACAGAGCAGCAAACGTTGTCGGACATCTACTTTTGCCTAAGATTGATATTTAAGAGAAAAGTTTTTACAATTTAAAACTATAAAATGACAATTCAGGAATTACAAAAAAGAATATCAGAAATTTTTTTCTTTAATCTCGAAAGAGATAATCTAAAGCGAACTGAAGATTATCTGTTTTTAAAACTATGAGAAGAGTTTTGAGAGCTATTACAAGCATTTCTGATACATAAAAAACTTTGTAGACCAGAGAAGTTTATTCCAGAAGAAGAATCAAAAAAACACTTAAAAAAAGAATTTGCTGATGTCATGTGACTCCTTTTTTCTATAGCTGAGAAATTAGACATCGATATTGAAGAGTCTTTAGATAAAAAACGAATTTCAAAGGAACGAGTAATGAAAAAGTAACAGATTCCTATTATGAAATTTTTTTGTAAATTACGGTGAAAGTGTTTATAGACAATGAAAGTTTGTTTTTGAAGTTCATGAGGCGAAACAGATGAATCCGACAACAGACTCTACCATACATCTTCGATATCTGGCAAGAATCAGACGTTATGTGAAATTTAAATTAGAGTCCTTAACCACTATTCATATTTTATTTTGTAATTCACGTAATGGAAACAAAATGTGTTTTATATGATGCAGATTGAGTCATCATTAATGCAGAGAATTTCAGTGTTCAATATCAAAAAGACTTTGGTGTCTCGAATGAAGAAATGCTTCCATTTTTCAAATGAGATTTTAAGAAATGTCTTGTTTGAATGCTCGATATAAAAGAAGCGCTTAAACCTCATCTTAAAGATTGGAATTGGAAAGGAAGTGTAGATGAACTTTTAGAGTATCGGTTTAAGGTGGAGCATTCAATAGATCAAAGGATTGTGGAAGACATTTTTAAATTAAGAAATAAATGAATCAAATGTTATCTTGCCACCAAACAAGAACAGCATAGAACAGATTATATTAGACACGAAATGTGATTTAAAGATATTTTTGATAAAATATATTCCTCTGCTGAAATATGATTTCAGAAACCAGATGCAAAGTTCTTTGAACACATTTATGATGAATTATCAGCATTATATTGAATCAAAAAACATGAAATATTATTTATTGATGACTCAAAAGAAAACACAGATTCTGCAAAAGAAATATGAATGAAAGTGCATCATTATCAGTGATATAATGATGAATATAAAAACACAATTGAATCCTTATTGGATGACGGACTCTAATTTAAACTCAAGCCTCGCAATGCTCGGTCACATAACAGCTTCCATCTGACACGCCGACTAAAAATAAATTTTCAGCGGAACGTCAGCTCGTCAGCCAAGAAGCGGACGTTATGCGACATTGCGTAATGCAAAAAAATATAAGTGATAATTGTTTATCCTGAGAACTAGCTCGCAACATTCTCACAACAGTCCTCTGTCCTGCATCCCGACTATTCATTCAATAGAATCTCGGGACGCTGGACCTAGAGCCACCGTTATACGACATCCCGACTAGTCGGGACGTTATTCTTACTTGTTCAACTCCGTTTCCGCTTCGCTTCACCGGGCTCGTAGCTGAAATTTTTTTTATTGTAAAAGAAATCAATCTATGTATGATACACATAATCTATTTTATCACGACCTGGTCTCGATATTGATCGGACAGCTTTTATCAATTTATCATGTCTCATGAAATACCTCACCGGAAACGAAGAACAAAAAACACTCGAATACATCAATCAAGCAGCTGAAGTAGCACTACAAGCGACCTGCGAACGTGCTCGCTGTGGATGTGTGATTGTAGAAAACGATGAAATAATCGGCACAGGATTTAATAGTCCTCCAGGAGAAAAAGAAAGTCAGAGAAGATGTAAAAATGATAAAAGTGAATATAACAAGAAAGTGACCGATAAGACCTGTTGCGTCCACGCAGAACAAAGAGCGATTATGAATGCCTTGATAGATGCTCCTGACAAAATCATCGGATCGAGATTATATTTTGTCCGTATAGACGAAAACGGAAAGCCAACTCACGCAGGAAAACCATATTGCACGATTTGTAGTAAAATGGCTTTGGACGCAGGGATCAGTGAATTTGTTTTACGAGATGAAAAGTGAGTTTGTGTCTATGATACCGATGAGTATAATACATTATCGTTTAATTATGCAGCATAAAAAAATAAGCGATAGAATTGAGTATATGCTATAGATATCATCTATAATATATAATAAAGTTTTCTCCATTATTTGACAAATAAAATTTATTGGTTATAATAATGGTATAAAACTTTATATTTTTAAAAAAGACACAATGAATAAAAAAGAACATCAATTAGATCTAGATGCAAAAGCTTACGTAGAGAATTATAGAAACAAAATCAAAGAATTTCATGATAATGAAGAAAATGAATTAGCTAATACTTTAAAGGCTGACCCATCAAAGGATAGAGTTCTGGAGTCTATCGGAATGAGAATGGCAATGAGTGACTTCATTAAAGAGCTTCAAAAAGATGCAAACTATGAAAAACTTACTGGGCTTTATCATGATAGAATGAAGGAAATACACGAATTCAATCAAGAATTTCATGACTACACAAAAAAATCTGAGAAAAAAGATATGAGACAACATATGGATGATGCAAAAACAAACTTTTTCGATAAAGATCCAAAGAAGTGGATAAAATTTGTACAATCATATAAAAAAGCATGGAATAAACTTTCTCCTGAACAAAAAAGTAATATTTCCTCAGAAGTGACAAAAATGATGAATGATAAAATATATTTCAACAAACAGATTGATACTTTTTTGAAAAATGTAAAAAAAATAGATCTAGAAACTATTTATTTAAATTGTAATCCATTAGCTATTATATCACTTCCCTTTCTCGCTGGATGAATAAGTAGTTTATTATGAGGATTAGCAACAGGAAACGAAGCATCAATGGTTGTCTGAGGTATAGTTGCAATTTTATGATCGATACTACCAGCACAAGCAGTTGTCTCTGAGTATATTGATGTTTCCAAGGAACACACAAAATCATAATATACTAGCAATAGAGTATGTATATTTTTTTTAGGCACGTATATTTCTTGTTCATGGATAAAAAATTCACATTCTATTGGTAATATTTACTATGGAATTTTTCTCTATACAATCAATATATTTTTAGTATATATACTGATAGAATCAGAAAAAAATCACAAATAATTTTTATAAAAAAAGTAATCATGGAGATAAACGCAGTATTCGATGCAGAATCGTCAAAAATATCAGAAAAAATAATTTTTTCTTGTGAAAATTTTGAACTTACTCACGATGATATTACAGAACTTAAAAAAAAGAAACTCATAAGCTATATAGCAGAAGAAACATTACCACGCATAATACCCTGCCAAGTATTAGTCTTTATAGAAAATTCTACCAAAGCGAGAGTAATATTTTTTAATCCAAGATTTGCTCTACCTCTGGAAGTTTTTGATGAACCATTTTTGAACAAAAATTTGATCGAGCGATGTAAAACAAATGGATGATTTCGAATGGAATTTACCATGCCACTACATAACAAATCCATTAAACTAGATTTCTCTTTCAAAATATAAAATAAGACGCAAAAAATTTCCATAAATAGATTTTAACGTCGTTTTCATATTCTGCTTCAAAAAGACATTCTTCTTTTTGATTGAAGAATATGTAGTTCCCAAAACGAATGAATATTCGATTGGAAAACTATATCCAGCGCAAGCTGAATAGGAATTTTAGAAATTCCTATGTGATAATACTGTATTACATAAGCAAGATGCACGACCCGACACTCACCAAATTCGAAGCAATACATATAATCGAACTGAAGTGAGTCCCCGTAGTACTACGGGGTGAACAAAGTGAGATAAATAAGTCTTGCATAATGAAGCGACGGGGTGTTGAATTTGCATCTGGCTAGAGTTTTTTGATTACTTTTTGGGGCAATGCCAAAAAGTAATCCTAGCGGAGCGTTTGAAAAAAATAATCATATTGTAAAATATAGTAATCTGAGTAATATAAAACTATATTTTTATACCATAAATAAAATCATGAAACTCACTTTTTGCGGAGCTGCTAAAATCGTTACCGGATCATGTTATCTCATTGAAACCGATGAAAGTAAATTTCTCGTGGACTGCGGAATGTTTCAATGACCCAAAGAAGTGATGAAACTCAATTATGAACCATTTCTTTTTGATCCCAAAGAGATAGATTTTATGCTTCTCACACACGGACATATCGATCACTGCGGACTGATTCCCAAATTATATAAACAATGATTTTCTGGTAAAATCTACGCAACGTCCGCAACCGTAGATATCTGTGATATTATTTTGGAAGATAGTGCTACAATCCAAGAAAAAAATATCGAACAGGAAAATAAGAGAAGAAAACAAAATCATCAAGAACCAAGAGTACCTATGTATACGGTCGATGATGCAAAAGCATGTATGAAATTATTTAATGGTATCGAATATAGAAAAACAATCAAACTGACAGAAAACATTGAAGCGATATTCCAAGACGCAGGACATATCCTTTGATCAGCGAGCATCGAATTATTTGTAACGGAATGAGATAAGAAAACTAAATTAGTATTTTCATGAGACATAGGACAACGAGATACACCAATAGTACAAGACCCGACGTTAATCGCAGACGCAGATTATTTATTCATGGAATCGACGTACGGAGATAGAAAACATGAAGATACGGCTGGAAAAAAAGAATTATTGATAAAGTATACCACAGAGACATTTAACAAATGAGGAAAACTTTTGATCCCATCATTTTCTGTTGAAAGAACTCAAGAACTTCTCTATTTCTACAACATTATCATCAAGGAAGGAAAATTTCCCGCAGAGAAAATATTTTTGGATAGTCCATTGTCTATCAAAGCGACAGAAGTATTTAGAAAACATACAGAAGTATTTGACGAAGAAGCATTACACAAATATCCAAACGCATTCGATTTTGAACAATTAGAATGCACACAAAGTGTAGAAGATTCTACCAAGTTAAATACCTATAGCAATGCATGTATCATCATAGCAGGAAACGGAATGTGTACCGCAGGAAGAATTACTCATCACCTTCTCCATGGACTTTCAAATCCTAATAACACATTATTATTTGTAGGATATCAAGCAGATGGAACACTAGGAAGACATATTTTGGAATGAGAGAAAAAAGTTTGGATGATGGGAGAAATGGTAGAAGTAAATGCAGAGATAGAAAAAATAAACTGATTTTCTGGACACGCAGATTCGGATCAACTATTGAGACGAGCAAAAGGATTCACGAAAGCTCCAAGAAAAACATTTATTATTCATGGTGAAGGAAATGCACAAGTGACATTAAAATGAAAACTCGAAGAAATAGGTTTCGCTTGTGAAATCCCAAGTCTAAGAGACAAAATAGAATTATAATATATTAAATTTAAAAGGTCGATTGCAATATCGCTGAATGAAGAAACCATACCAAAGAGTATCGATTGTGAATAAAGATGAAGGAGGCAATCGACGAGGGGTTTTTTGGTTTCTTTTTTTACCTGGGAGAAAAAAAGAAACGCCCAGCCGGCGAGGCGATAAGAAAAATAAGTTTTCAAAAGAATTAATTAGATTACAGCTAATTTATAGTTGATTTTGATAACCAAAAACATACTTATTTTGTATATATAGTATACAACTGGAAATTTTATCGTATCCGAGAAAAAAATGATAGTAAAAAAGATACTCTTGATGATGAGAAGAAATAGCATGACATTGCTATGAGCAGCAGTTTTGGCTTCTGGAATTTTTTATGTAGTCAACAATCCTGATGCCTTTATGGCAAGCGTACTTTCTTTACAAGAAAAAAACTTTATCGTAAAAAAATGACGAGATATAGCATATAAGACGAATAGTTGATATGTAGATATATTTATGTCGGAAAAATTAGAAACGCCGACAAGTATAGATTTCAATGTAATATTTAATAAAGATAAAATCACTATAGATCCAACAAATCTCAGTGGACAAGGAACACGAACATTCAATATGCCAGATGATAGTAATGTTATAATTCAATCAATACCAGGAACAAACGTAGATAAAAGTCAGAGTTTAATTATGTTGCCATTTACCGGAGAAAATAAAGATATTCTTTTGGGTGAAGCTGTAGCGAAACTCAGCGATGGAACAGAAAAAAACTTATCAATCTGATCACTTAATGAGATAACAACACACTCGACTAAATAATTTATCCTTATTATCGTATGATGACATTTTCACGTAAAACACTCACCGTAAGCGTATTAGCACTCGGGATGCTTTGAATGGGATTCGTAGCCAATAATGTATTAGCAGCTGATCCTGCAGCATTTTCTGTAGAGGTGACACCGAGTTCATTTGATGTAAACGAAGCTGTAGATATTACGATTAAAGCAACAACATCCAATGGTGAAACCGTGAAAGATTATCAAGGAGATGTATTTATAGAAGTAGAAGGCATTGTAGATACGGCTGATTACACTGTTCCAAGTGATGGATTATATACATTTCTTCCACAAGATCAGGGAGTGAAATTATTTTCCAAAGGATTAACTATCAAAAAAGCAGGAACATTTACGATAAAAGTATCAGACATAATCAATGATAGTATCGTAGGCCAAAAGACAATCATCGTAGGTACTACAGCACCGACAACAACAACAGAAACAGTTACATTAATCTCTCCGGTACCTGGTGGAATAGAAAAAAATAGTATTGCAAATATTATGGCAAGTGCACCAGCATTACCAAATGCACCATATGAAATTTATATCGACAATACTGCAGTCTCACAATGAACCACAAATGCAAACGGTGATATCAGTGCATATGTAAGTGGAATAACTGAGTGAGACAATACGCTTCAAATAAAAATTCTGAATGCAAACAACGAAGTGATCGGTGAATCAGAGGTTGTTTCCTTTACCTATCAACCTATCAAAGACGGTGTGTTCAATAACATTAAAATAACACCATCATGACAACTCAAACAATGAGAAAAAGCAAGTTTCACGGTAAATAGTAGTGATAGCGTAACCTCAGCTCAGTTGAAATTAAGCGATGGAAAATCAATCCCTATGGACAAAAAAAGTCCTTGAGTCTTTACCAAAGATGTGGTTATGGATACCGAATGAAATCTTCAAGTAAATGTAGATCTTATCGTTTTATGACAAACCAAAAGTTATAGTGGTGTTGCAACAATCATGGTAGAAAAAGGGACAGCAATAGGAAAAATAAGATTATATTCTGATAGTATTGATAAGACAAAATTGAATGTAACCCGAGAAATCATAGGAAACACACCTCAATACAAACTTGATTATGGAACAAGCAAAAACGACCTCAATCTTACAACAACTGTACAAACCAACGAAATAGTTATAAACAATCTCAATATCGGTGATATATATTACTTTCAAATAACACCACTTGATGCTAGTGGTATTCCTAGTGGAACACCATCAGAAATAACCCAAGCAAAAATAGGAGAAGATATAACATGTACCGTTGTAGGTATTGTAATAACGACATGACAAATTGGTGATAAATATTACCTTATGCGAAGTTGAGCTATAAACATGGATAAATACGTTGTATATAGATCAAACTTTGAAACTACTGATATAAGTCAAATGCAGAAAGTAGGAGAAACTACAGGAACAATATTCGAATATCCATTCAATAAAAACGCTAAAAAAGAAGCATTCAGCTACTATATGATTCAATGAATTTGTAAAGATTGAACAACGCTCAATGTAGATAATGTAAAAAAGATACAAACAGGCCCGGCAGAAAATATCTTACTCATTATTTTGATTAGCCTCTTTGGGTATACCATTTACAAGCTCTACGGATTCTCCAAAAATTAGTGAAAAACTAATAACTAATAACGAAAAACGAATGAATTATATTCTTACAAACTATAGTAAAATACAATAGTCCGTGATATAACATTTCTTACACCTTTCACTTTTCACTATTCACTTTTAGTTAATTTAGTTTAGTTATGTCAGAAATCAAAAAAAAATATAATCACTTTTCCATAGAATCAGAGCTCCTCAAAAAAAACTATTTTCAAAAACTTTTTACAACCAAAAAAAACGCCACCAAACGAGAAACGGTTGTAACACAGTTACCGATCACCATAACAAAAGATACATCTTTGGCTTCTATCAGTGGTCTTATCAAAGAAGATGTGATAGCAACCTATCAAATGATGAAATGAATTAAATCCAAATTATTACCTATTTTTGATACGGAAGAAAAAAATATTAAAACCGAAAACTACGAAAACCTACTTACCAAAGCAGGAATATTTTTTGGTATCGATACAGATAATGTCGTCTATTCAGAAAGAAATACCAATTTTGTAAGAAATTTATTTGTTGAACTCGTTGAAGAATGACATATTTATGAAGATTGTTCTATCAATCACCGAAGTCTTCAAGAACAAAAAACATTAGGTACTGACGAAATCCAATACAAAAAAATGCAAGTCAAAGAATATAATGTGAGATACTTTGTAGATACAAAAAATATATCACTTATTGTACCTACACTCTGGCCAGAAACAATATTTGCCGATGTTGCGCTTGCTGTACATCCTGATGACAAAAGATACAAAAAACTGATTAAAAACAAAGTAATCATACCAATTATCAACAGAACAATTCCTATTATCGGAGATGAATCTGTAGATCCAACCAAAGGTACATGAATAATGAGAATCACACCAGCACACGACAAAAAATCACTAATGATAGCACAAAAAAATGATCTAAAAATAGATAATTTTGCCATAGACAAAAACGGTTGCTTTACAAAATCAGCAGGTGATTTTTGTGGTAAAAACGCAAACGAATTTATAAAAAATATCGTAAAAAATCTTGATGATATTCACAATCTTGAATCCACAAAATATATAGAGACAGAAATGGTTGTACATAGAAAAACAAATGAAAGAGCACGGCCACTCCTCTGTAATCAATTATTTATTAAGACAGACAAAGAGTTGGAAAATATTCAAACAGCAATCCAAGAAAAAAAACTAACTATTATACCAGAATGGTATGAAGAAAATATAGCAGACGTAATAAGCAAAATGGAATATTGGCCAGTTACCAAAGAAGATTCTAAATGATATTCATTACCACTTTGGAAAAGTAAAAGCGGAAAAAATTATTTTATTTCTGACAATGAAATTCTCAATTTACCAGTAAAAAAGACCAAGAACAAATTTACTGTTCTTTCGCTTATCATATTCAATCTTATCGTAGATAGACGCATCAAACAAGAATTTAGTATTGAGGAATGTATTGATGTTTTATTGGGGAAAAGTCGTACAGGAGAACAAAATACCCTTGAAGCATATATCGAACTCTTTAGTGAAACACTTCCAAGAGGATACAGCAAAGAAATCAATGAACTAAAAAAAATAGTAGAATATACAGACACAGACATAGGCTCTAAAAGGGGGAAATGAATGGGTCATTTTGAAAAATTTTCGATAACATTGACAAATTTTTTGGAAAAATCTATAGCAATTTCAAGCAACAGGAAATGATTTTATAGTTTTGATATAGATACGTTAGTACCTAACGATACATGACTTATCCAACAAAAAGAAAAAATTGAGGAAACATTAGGTCATGCATTGATTTTAATCAAAATGATGGAAGCATTTGACGACAGTAAAAAACAACCACAAAAAATATTTTGCATCAATGAAAACAAAATTTTTGAATTTCTCAAAACAATTATAATAGGATATAATGTACAAGATAAGATGTTATTTGATACATGTTATATACAGAAAGAACCCAAAACAAACAAAAAAAATAAAGAAACATTTAAAGAACTGATAAAAAAATTTGGAACCGATTGTACAAGACTATATGCAATATATCCAGAAAAAGATATAACAGAATATGACAACTTTATAAGTAAACTACGAAACGCATCTAGATTTGTTTGACAACATATGTATGAAAAAAAATGAACAAGAAAAATAGCTGATTTTGAACAATTAACAACATACTTAGAAAAAAGAAAAAACGAATTAAATGAATTCGAACTCTGGATAATTTATAAAACTATTGAACTCCAAAAAGAATATGAAGATGCTCTAGCAAAAAATATACTTCCAGAAATTCAAGAAAAAGTAATTACTCTGATCAAAGAAGATTTCTGTGATAAATATTTAGAAATACAAAAACACCAAGATACAGAGAATGGAAACAAGGTGACATTATGGTGTCTAGGAACCTTATTAAAGCTCTTACATCCATTCATACCATTCATAAGCCAACAAATACGAGAATTATTAGGACTTGATGGACCAGTCTTAGCACAAGAAATACAGGATCAGTTTACAACAATTAGCAAAAACTATAAAACACAGTTATTCATGGATATCATAGATAAGTTTCTCAATATGAAACAAAAATATGAATATGCAAAACATGAAGAGATAGAAGTATGTTTCTTCGCACCATTAGATTTTTTACAATATCTCAGAAAACAAGAAAAAATAATTTATAAACTGATTAATGCTTCATCGATTGAATACCTGGAAAACGAAAAAGAACTCGAAAAATATCACACGGAAAACATAATTAATATCACTATAGGTATCAAAAAAGAACGTCAAAAAACAGTAGTCACCAACAAGAAAGATGATATCCGTGAAAGTTTACGTGAAAAAGAACAAGAACTGCAATCAATGAGAACGATGATGCCTAGCCTTTCATCAAGTGGAGCAGATCCTGCACTCATCAGAGACAAAAAGAAAGAAATGAGCAAACTCAAAAAAGATATCGAAGAACTCCAATACCAACTCCAAAAAGAAAAAGCAAATAAGTAATATCGTAAGGGACGGTTTGAAACCGTCCCCTACCAAAAAATTATATAAACAAAAAACGGCCTTTCGACCGTTTTTTTATATTATACTAAGTGATAATTATTTACCAAGTATTTTAGCTATTTCAGCTTCAAAAGTTTCTGTAGGATAAGCACCAGCTATCAATGTAGATGTACCTTTTTGATTATCTACAACGAGATTACCAGGTGTTCCATTGATACCAAAAGCATTACCTTCAGCTACTTGAGCAGCTACTGTTGAAAGTGTCTCTGCACTAGTAAGACAACTAGTAAATGCAGATTTACTTACACCAAGTCCAACAGCGATATCAGTAACATTAGCTTCAGTGAATTCAGAAACAGCAAATGCTTTATCGATATAGCTATAAAATTTATCAGCACCAGCAAGTTTACCAACACACACAGCACCTTGAGCTCAGATAGGAGCAGTAGGATGAAGTTGTGGTAATGGCATTTGTCTGAACACCATATTTACATCATTAGGATATTTTTTTATAAGATTTTCAATAGTCTGAGCATTATAGTGCCTTTTACAGAAAGGACAAAGGAGATCAGAATATTCTATAATAGTAATTCTTGCTTTTTTGTTCCCTTTGATATATCCATCCTTTTCAATAGTAGCAAACTTTGAAGCATCAGCAACGACAGGAGTTGCATCACTAGCAGTTGTAGTAGGAGCAGCTGGTGTATCAGTAGCAGTTGTACCAGTTGTTCACATAGAACCAAGAATTTGATCAAGTGTAGATTTCTGTTGTTGTTTATATGCATCAGCATTGTATAATTGGACAGCTAATTTCATATTCTCAGATCATCCAACCTTCAAGGTTTCTAACCAAAGTGCATCTCTTTTGAAAAATCCAATATATATACTGAATAATAGATTAAGTACCAAAAGCGCCATAAAAAACATTTTCATATTTTGGTGTTTCTTTTCTGTAGTCATAAGAAATAATTATCAAAGTAAAATAAGACGCAGAAGTTTTCTAAAGAAAAATTTAACGTCGTATATATCCCGAGGGAAAAATTATTTTGTTACGGTAGGTTGAACCTCTAATGGCGTAGTAGTATCAGCTTTAGGGGCAACTGTAGGTGCATTCATACTACCCAAGATTTGATCCAAAGTAGTTTTTTGTTGCTGAACATATGCAGGCGATGTATATAATTGTTCTGCCTTAGACATATTTGCAGCTCCTCAAGCTTTTAATGTTTCTAACCAAAGTGCATCATGTTTAAAAAATGCTACATATACTCCAAGTAATACATTAAGTACCAAAAGAGCTATAACTAACATTTTCATATTTTCATATTTCTTTTCTGTAGTCATAATAAGTAATTAGTAAAATAAAATAATACGGTAAAATATACCATCATACACATCAACACTATTTTGTTACGGTAGGTGTTGCTGTAGGAGCAGCTGTTGTGGTAGTTGTAGGAACTGCAGCTTGTTGAGCAGCTCATCCTCCTTGATACATTTGTAATGCTTGTTCAATTTGTTGTTTTTGTTGTGCTTTGAAAGCATCTGATTTGTAAATTTGTTGAACCATCTTGTAATTATCACGTCCACCTACTTTGTCAGCTTCTACATGTGCTTGATGAAATACTACACAAGCAAGAAGAATAGTATTAACGATAAGAAGAATACCCATGAAACAATGCTTCATTTTACCACAAGGTCCACTCATATCCATACAACAACTATCTTTTCCTGATAGTTTTTTAGTTTCTACCATTACAGCAGGCGATTTAGTTACTTTTTTTGCAAATACCATTTTTTGATTATATTAAAAATCTAAAAAAAACTTATCCCGAAGATAAGCATTTTAGCAATCAATACAAGTTTTTTGTAATGAGTGAACTTCAATTTGAATTGACAAAACAAGAAAATAATTAGATTATTAAATGACCAAATCATCCAAACGTCTAAGCTTCTAACAATCTAAAAGTCTAAGCTTCTAACAATCTAAAAGTCTAAACTTCTATTATTCTGTCTCTGTAGTTAATTTTTGTTTTTCTCCTTCAAGTTCCATTTGATCTATTTTATTTGCTATTTTATCATCTTGATAAAGTCGAACTTTGACCTCCCCCACTTCATCGATATCCAAAACATCAGCAGATTGGATAATTCCAATTTTTTTATCATTGAGCGTAATGACATAATTAAGTTTATTATTGGCACCAAGAAAACATTCAATACCAATTCACTGAATATCATATTCACCAGGATAGTCTACCAAAGCATATGCCAATTTATCATAACGCATATCATCACCAGGTTCTAATGCTAGATTGATATACTTAGGATCTGCAGTTTCAAATCCAAAAAGCAATTTGTTTTCGATAAGAAAACCATTTTTACATGTAACCTTTACCATTTTTTTTATTACAAATTAAAATTTAATATATATTTAATTATCCAAAGAAGTTAGGATTAATCAAACGCAAGATGACTCCTGATGCACCAAGCAGTGCAATACCGATAACAACATTCATAATCATTTTTCTTCCTCCACTTGGATTTCCCGTAGCAATCATAATACCTCCAATGATAATCAAAACAAATGAAGTAATCAAGATAAGCGTAACTAATATTTTGGTCAAACTTCACATCAAAGTAGGAAAAGCTGTTGCTCAAGTAACACTAGTCTCATCAGAACCTCTATTTGCAGAACTATCTTCGATACACTTACCAATAAATGGAACAGACGTATTGAGTTCTATACCACAACAGACTCATTTTATCTTACACGAAGTACAAATTCCATCAACATTTTTGGTCCCATCAGGACATGTACATACTATTCAATTTGAAACTCATCATACAGGAGGTTTACACGAATTTCATGAACCCATTTGTGCTGCAGTACATGCAGATAATCATGATATAGTAACTCAATCTAGTGAACAACAACCTCAAGGACCATTATCTTGAACATGATTAATATTATCTGCAGTAATTGTTGTCACATTACAATTATTATTTCGCTCAGCCGCTGAATCGGAGTTTGTTGATGTAGTTGGAAGAGTGGATTGGACAGCAATACAATCGTTATATGTTTGTATTTCTCACGGAGAGGCAACAGTTGGATTGGGTGCTTGTCAACAAGAATTAAATCACTGTCCATTCGTATAATTTCCTAATCACAAAAAGGTAATACTAAACAAAGCGATGAGAAGAAAATATTTTTTCATAGAAAAGTATAGGGTATAAAACTATGCTATCATTTCATTGATAATCTCGTTTACCAATCAACCATCTACTTGTCATTTATAATTGGCCATCAATTCTTTCATCAACAATCCTCTCTGAGTTCTCAGGTCAGTCATATTATGATCAGATATAAGTTTTTTTATAAGTTCTGTAGTTTGTTCTTTGGTCATCGTAGCAGGAAGATAGAACTCGAGAAGAAGTTTTTTTTGTTTTTCTATCTCTAAATCTTCTAGTTTATCTGCTCTTTCCAAAAATCACATGGTTTCAAGGATTTCTTTAACTTCTTTTTTGAGGATACCGAGAATATCAGAATCTTCGAGATCTTTTTGAAGTTCTATTTTTTTGTTTTTTATCTTAGCAAGTATGAGATTCAAAACAGTTTTTTTCGTCTCCTGTTTATTTTTCATTGCCTCCTTATAATCATTGGTTAACTGCTCCAAAAGAGTCATATAGTAAAATTAGATTTTAAATATAATTACTCAGGAGGGGACTCGAACCCCCAAGCCTTACGGCATACGAACCTCAATCGTACATGTATACCATTCCATCACCTGAGCATAGCTAATAATTTATGAACATCAACCTTACATGCCCGCCTAGGCGGGTAAATATCCCATTCCATTTTATCCGCCTGGGCGGACACCTGAGCATAGCTGGACCAAGAGTAGTAATTCTTGGCCAAGAATCAAGATTATTGTCAGACAATGACTTTGGAAGCTATAATAACTCTTGTATCATCACCCTTATGATAAATAAATCCCCTTTCAAACTCTTTGATAATTTTCCCTTTCAATTGTTCATCCTCTACTGGTTCTACGCTTACTGGCTCATGTAAAAACGAATCAGGGACTAATCATAATGATTCAATAGATTTGATATGTAAGTGTTCAAGTGTTTTCAAAAATTTATTATAGACCATCTGAACTCATTTTGTGAGCGGATCTTCTCTATGTTCGTCCGTAATATTTTCCAAGGATTTTCTGAGATCTTCGATAAACGGCAAAAACTTTTTGACGACAGCAACCAATGAATCGATTTCCATAGCATGGCTAGATTCCTTAATCTGTCTCTGATATCTATCAAAGTCTGTTTTGAGATTAATATATTCATACTGCGATCTTTTCGCTATTTCTTCGAGTTCAGATTTTTCTTTTTCTAACTGAAGAATTCTTTGTTCAAGTTCCTGATATCTTTTATCATCTTGTTGGTGTTGCGCCGCTTCAAGTTTCGCTTCCAAATCATCTACTGGTTTTTTTTCTTCTTTTTTCATAGAAAAATAATTAAATAATAAATTTTTTTTCTGAATTCTGAATTATTAATTCTGAATTATTTTATAGTATTCCGCAAAGGTCTGATTATTGTTTGCGAGTATTTTGGCGAGTTCAGTTCAAAGATATCTTCGATGTCGTCATTCGACTATTTTACCATCAATCTCCACTCATTTTTGATAGGTATTGTGAAACCCATAATCAGCAGCATTGGCTTTGAGTCGATCAGAATATTTGTTAGGATAGGCTGCATCGAGTGAATATCATTTTCCTCATTTGGTAATCACCTTGAGATCAACAGCTAATCATGCTTGATGTTCACTCGTGCCTATAGGTGCACATTTAAATAACGAACATCATTGTTTGATAAGATACTCCTGGAATCACACACTCCTCCACGCACTTGATATATACAATTTATCGCCACTAAAAGTGTTTCGGAAATGCCAAGCCATATCAGCAAACTCTGTACCAGCTTCTGCTCTCAACTTAAAAGTTTTCGAATTATTAGCTGTGAAATTGGAGTCTATAGGAAGCAAATCTGTAGGTGTATACGTAGAATCGTTGAAAGGATGATCAGTATGCAAATATTTTTGGAAAGAGTCATCACTATCAAAATCAAATCCGGCTACTTGATGCTGTTCTACTCAGAAACTAGGAAGTATAGTATTATCAATAAGAGAATTCATATCATCGGTATTTATGGTAGCAGCAATACGAACAGGAGCTTTTGGTTTAGCTTGTACTAACGTTGGTAATGAAGGAGTAGCAGCCTGTGCATAGTTTTGCACCAACGCAAAAAACAATAGTGCAAATGCAAAAGTAAAAAATCATGTCAAAAGAACTATTCTACTACGTTGTCCCACGATAATTTTACATACAATAAAATCAGTCAGCTAGTATATACATAATCCATTTGGTTTTTCTAGGTAATTTAGAAAATTTGACATTGAGAAAAAAAAAGAAATAGTTATAGTACAAAAAAGTTTTTTACTTAATAGGAAGAAAAAATGGAGAAATTAAAATACATAGTAGTAGAATGAATACATGGATCTGGGAAATCCAGTGTAGCAAAAGAGATAGCAAAAATATTGCAAGAAAAATGATTGCCTGCTGAATATTTACATTTCCCCGATGAAGAATCTGATTTAGGAAAAGTAATTAGAAGAGTACTTGCAGACAAAGATTTGTATAAAAATCGAGAAGTACTTGGACTCCTCTATGCTGCAGCATCCAATAGTTTTCATATTAAAAGTAAAGATGATGAAAAAATATATATTTTAGAAAGAGATGCAGTGACTACAGGATTAATTTTTCAAAAAGATATGCCACGAAACACCAGAATGGAAATATATAAATTTGGTATAGAAAATCTCAGAAAACTATGAAAAGTAATATATGTGAAAGTTGATAAAGACATTGCACATGGAAGAATTGTAACTAGGAACAATGAATTGGCAAAATCAGATGATCAAGTTCGAAAAGATAAAGCAGGAGATAAATTTATAGAAAAATTTGATGAAATGTCTCATCTCTACGAAACAGAACTCATGCCACAACTAGAAAAACTTGGCTTATCATTTGAAGTAATAGAAAACAATAGCACTATCGAAGAAGCTGGTCAAAAAGCTGTAGAAAAGTTTAAAGATATGATATAATCTTAATAATTATCATAGTCATCATCATAAGTGTTTTCTGGAAGATAAGAAGTATCAGTATCTTCAAGATTTTTTCCTTCCAAAATTTGTCTTACTTGTTCTATAGTTTGAGGATTTTTGATATTTGCTCAAGTAGCTTTTGTAGTAGCTATACGAGGAGATTTTTTGTGATCACTAGCTGTTTTGAAACGATTGTTTTGAAATCATGAACATTTTTTGGTAAGTTGTTCTGCCAATTCATATAAAGATCCATTAATATATTTACCGTTAGGTCTCTTAAGTTCTTGTTTTTTGAGACGAGCTTGAGCTTTTTCTTCGTTGCCAGGAAGTGTAGCAATATACATGTTGCTATCTTGTTTATCCAACAATAAAGAAGCATCTTCCCAAGAATAAAGTTCAGGTGTATCTTTTGATAATTTTTCTAGATCTGTCTTGTATTGATTACCAAACGTTGCGGCAATCACACCAGGACGTAAGATGGTAGTAAGATTGGTTTTGAAGAAATCTTTCCATGCATTCAAGGCTCACTCTAATTCTTCAGGCATATGTGCATCATGCGAAGCGACAGATCCAATAATTTCTCCTACGACACTATAATACAATATATTTTCGATATCTGGAGATCATGGATGTTGACTACATCGTACCAATCTTCTGAGAAACTCAGTTTTTTTGGTTCATGAAAACGCATTAAACCGATTGAAAAACTTTTCAACGAAAAATTTTACTTTTGACTCAGAATCTTGTTTCTCCGTAGGTATAGCCTTTTGCATTTCTTTGGAAAAAGATTCCATATTCTGTTTTGCATCACCATCTTTTCCTGCAAATCCATATTGATCAATTTTTATCATTTGTTCTACCACACTCTGACTCTTGGTCAAAATAGATCACGTAAGTGATGAAGTATTTTGTTGAACATCTGCATCTAATGTCTCATTTTTTTCATTACTTTTATCTATATATTCTTTCAATAATAATTTATCTGATTCAGATGTTTTGGGATCAGCATACAAATCAAGCAAGGTTTTATTATTCACATTTTTTCATGTCAAAGAAAGAAATTCGCTAAGCTCTTTCATTCTTGTAGGATCTTCCATCCACCCATTACCTTTAGCATTAACCAACTTTCCAATAGTACCAACCACTCATTCACTTTTTCTATAAGAAGAAGTAGCTGGATTATATCACGTAGTACTAGTAAATTTACCACCACTATATAAATCAAGCAGTCTCTGTATTTTGGATTGATGTTTTATATCTTTTGCAAAAATTCATGGAATAAATCCTCTCGTTCTACAAATTTTTTGAATATACGATTGAGTAGCTGCATACGTCATATTGAGAAACACACCAGAAAGCATACCCACTAAGACAGCAGTTTCAAATACCTGCCATTGGGTAGAATTAATCGCTTTGGTTGCCATGACCTTGAGGAAAGGAAGTGCTTGTTGTGGTCTATCAGCCAATTGTCTAAAATATTCCACTCTAGCAAATTCAAAATTCACATCTTGATTTTTGGTAAATCATTCTTCGACCGTACTCTGTTTATAAAATCATGTATATGCTCATTCTAATTCATCACAGAATTTTTTGGAATATTTATTTTGAAACTTATATTTTTCATCATCTCACATTCCTAGATGTCTACCATCCATAACATGGACAATATATCTCATCTCCAACTCCACCAATTCATTTTTAATTTGATCTGCCCATGGACCTCAATAAATATGAGCTTTTTCTTCGAGTTCTCTGATTTTCTTTTCTCTAATAATACGATATCTTTCTTGATGATCTGCTCATAGTAACATACCAATTCGTTTACCATCAACGACAGGTAGATTTTTTGCATATGGTCACTTTCATTTCTTGAGATGTACCAATAATATTGCTGCTAATTTATAATGGGGAACGATTTTCATTTTTCAACTCAACATAGGGCCAATAACCTCTGTATAGAGTTTACTATAATCAAAATCTTCATAAAATTTTGTCCACTTTTCGACCTTCTTCCATATTCTTGTATCCCTTTCAAGATATTGTTCCATTCACATATTTTCAAATGATGACGACATTCTAGAAAACGGAGAAAGAAATCATCAAATTGTACCCCAGAGTTGTCCATTACTCGTAAGGAGATCATTGAGTTCCTCTGTCCTTTCATCATCATATTTTTTAAGACCGTCTTTGATTTTACTCACCCCATTACTAAAGAAACTAATAACGTTATTGATACTAAATCAACGAACAGTAGTAGGAACTTCAGCATTTGCTTTAACTTTTGCATCAATAGCTTGTGTTTGTTCTTTACATTTTGGTTGTAATCACTTTTCTTTGACGAACAACATAAAAGTGACATAATCCATATCACGAGCGGGGAAATTTTTTGCATAATTACCATGAGTAGAATCACCCGAAACAGTTATTGTACCATCGGAATTTGGTTTGATTTTATATAGCATCAATTTACCAGTCTCTTCCTCCAAAGATTCTCCTATTGCTTTAGGCTCATAAATACCAAAATGAGTAATTTCTTTTCATGTATATTCTCCAAGCGTATAAGAAAATTTAGATCATTCACATTTTACGGACCCAAAGTTTTTATCCAAGTCTTTGGAAACAGCTCAGGTGGTTATTTTGTCCATCTGTTGATCGAACGACATACCTTTCATATCAGGTACTTTATATAAGGTATCACCAAACGCTTTTTTGAGACCAGCGAGGGAAGTGGTATTCATAGGTAATTCTTTGGTTGCTCATTCAGATTTTCCAAGACCCAATTCACCACCATGAAATTTTATTTTAAATGTTCCCTTAGCTTCATCAATATGAATTATTTCTGCTTGTAATCGAGCCTTACCTGTTTTGACAGGAGGAACTTCACTATCAGCAAACGGAATAAACAATCTAGATCATACTACAAAACCAGCATTTTTGGCATATTTTTCCTCAGTGAACGCATATCATTTGAGATTTTTTCGTTCCGTTTCAAATTTTTCTTTTTCTGTCGTCTCATTAGTTTTTTCAGGGATTTCAACGATTGGTTCTGGTTCACTTTCTTCTTCAGTTTTATCTTTGTATACTTCAAGACTACCAAGTTTTTTGGCTAATTCATCTTCTTTTTCTGGTGACATAGTAGTATTCATACCTTGTTGTCCAAGCACATATCCAAAAAGCAAAGCTCAGAATGCATCACCATTGAGATTAATTTGTTTATCAAGAATTTCCATTTCACAAGCAGATTGTTCATTATCTTTGATAACTACAGGAACCGCAATTTTCCCTTCTTCAGTAGGTCGAGTAACAAGCTCTCTTGTTTGATTGGGAGCAGAAATGGGTTGAGAATAAAGATATAATTCTTTTCCATCAGATTCTTTATCTATATTTCTTTCCTCAATCGGAGAATATGACGACAAATATCATTCGACTACTTTTCCATTTTTTTTGATTCTCACCTTATATCCATCATTGAATTTGAAGGTACCATTTTTTGCAGCAAAATCAGTATACAACGAACGAAATATTTCGCTCTCTTCAAAAAATGGGGAATTACTATCAGTCAACTGAGTAAGAAAATTAAGGGGTATATTTTTTAGATCTTCCAAGTCATTAATCGCAGGAAGTTGTTGACGTATATTCGACAAAAATTCCTTTTTAAGAAAAGTAAGAGGCACAGGACCATATCTCGTAGGGATAGTCAGATCCATTTTTTTGAGATCAAAAAGATCACGGACAAATTGAGTAAGTTCTTCCTCTTTTACAGAAAGTAATTCAGGTACTTTATTTTTTATAGTATCCTCAAGTTTATTTTTGATAAGTACATCAGTAAGCAATTGTTGATGATCAGGAGACAACACAGAAAAGTCAAATTTACTACCAACCAATTGAGTAAAAACATCAGCAAGTGGAGTATTTTTTGTTCTAAGAAATGCTATATATGCTTGCCATCTACGTTGTTCTTTTTGATATCTGAGCGTTTTGATTTTTTCTCTTAATTCATTTTTCTTTTCGTTGGTAGGAGCATTTTTAAACTGAGCATCTAAATCAACAATTTGATCTTCTATATCATGCATATCGGCTTCAAAAGAAGGATCGACGACAGAAATATTTTTAGCATTGAATCTATATTCCTCCATATGGAGGATATCGTTGAGGTAAGGAGGAAATTGTTTGAACGTATCACCCATCACGGTAACGTAATGATCGATAGTTTCTTGAGTTTTTTGTACTTCTTCAAATAACTGACGTGTTGCCAACTTATTGAATATACGTCTAAAGTAGTGTTCTCGTTCAGAAAATCATTTTGTATCATCAAATTTTCTTCCTGATTTTGAAAGTTCTTTGTAAATATCACCATTGGTGACGATAACACTATCAATTTTTTTTGCTAAAGATTCATCAATTTCACTCGCATGCGTAGTAAGAAAAAATCCTAATGCATCTTTAAACGCAAGCAAATCCTGACAGGTACTATGTACAGTAATTGGTAACGGGAATTCATGAGCAAAAGCAGATTTAAGAGATCATTTGAGCTCTTTTTTAATTTTGGTAATCGCAACCGTAATCATAACTCTTTCTGTCGGATTGTAATTTGGATTGAGAATTTTTTCTATACTTTCCATATGATAATCTTTCAGCCTCACGGTATCACTTTCTGAACTAGAACTACCATCCTGTAATTTCACAGGAATAGATATTATTTCAGTTTCCGCATATTCTTTCCAACATAACCAAAGATCATCAATAATATTTAATTTGCCATCAGAATAAATTTTACAGGTATCATTATCAAATCAAGCGTATTTAGCAAAATTTTTCCAAACATCAGATGGTAATTTATTGACGGGGTCATCACAAAATATCTTTAAATCAGACAAACTCTTATTCATAACATGAAGTTCGATATCTTCATCTTTAAATTCTTCATGAAGTTTACTCGTATTTTCCTTAATATTTTCGATTGAAAATCATTTGTCTTGTAATGCTTGAATATACACTGGTAAATCTTTTTTTTCTATCTTATCCAAGAGATTGGGATGATTTTTTTTGAAATACTCCCAAAATTGTTCTAAGTATTCCTTGTTTCCATAAAGTTCAGTTCTTTTTGATTCTTCAAGTGTATCAAAAGTAGTAAACGCTCCTTTGAGTTCATCCAAAAAACTATCTGAAATGTTCTTTTTTTGTGTAGCAATTTCAGGATTTTTTTGTGCATCTTTTTCACGATGATTGATCGGCTTGGAACCTTTCCCTTTTTTATTTACCATAGACTAAAGAGAATAAGAATATAAATATATAGATACCTGAACATTTTAAACTTGGTAATAGAAGCTTTTAGCTGTATAGTAGTATAATGATTTACCATAAAAAAGCAAAATAAGACGGAAAAATCTCTTAAAGATTTTTTATGTCGTTTTTGTCCCGCAAAGCGGAATAAAAAATATACATAATTTTTTATGTGGCAAAAAAAACACTGAAGTAATATCAGTGTTTTATATATTATATAGACATAATTCCCGCGAAGGCGGGAATCCAATTTGCTGAATATGGATTCACGATCAGGTCGAGAATGACGTTCATATGGTATTACGGTTGAAAAAGAGTCTCTGGAACGAAGACTACTGTCTTTACACGAGGAAACTGAAGTACTGTCTTTTTTATAAGATTGGAAAGAATCAACATACGAGCAGATCATCCATCAGTAAATCCTGGTACATCAGAAAACTGAAGCGATAACGTTCAATCAGGAGCTAAATCAGCAGAAGATAAAATGAAATTATCGTTGGGGAATTCAGTAGTAAATCATTGCTGTCTTTCCGTAGGTGTTAAATTTCATTTAATCAATTCATTGAGTGTATCTACTAGCAGATTCTTACTCGCAGGGAATATACGATACACAGGAAGGATAGATGCAATATTGATTTGTTGCTCCGGTGCTAACTTTTGATCCGCCGTTTGATTGAAATAATATAAGGCAACCTTGGTCGGAGATGTAGTTTGAAAAGGTAAATCTTGTACCGGTGTCTCAGGCTCAGATTGAAGTTTTTGATTAATCAGATCGAGTTGAGTTTTGATAGTATCAAGCTGCTCAGTAAATCATGTCGTGATCGTATTTGTCAGACAAACTTGTTGTGGCACTTTGCCAAATCGAGAACCTATCTGCAATCCAAGAGAGGTATTGAACAATCTCATATATGATCGAAATAAGAAAATGATAAGAAACCAAAATATGGTAGTCCAGAAAATCTTTTTCATAAAAAAACATAAAGGATAAAAAATTACCCTAAGAGATTATTTTGTAGATACAGAACCAGTTTTTACTGTATTTGTACCAGAAGTTACTGCAGGAGTTGGAGTAACTACAGGAGTTGCACCAGCAAGTATATCAAGTTTAGCTTGCATATCAGTAAGTGTAGTTTGGATAGTAATGATTCCACTCATAACTTCAGAAGTAGCACCTGTACCTGTAGGAATAGCTTCTCCACTCGTTGTGATAGTTGTTGCTCCAAGCCAAGTACTTAGACCTGCAGCCATATTTGCGTCAAACATTTTCATATAGAAAGCAAATCCAAAAAATACGACGAGCCAAAAAACAGTAGTCCAAAAAATCTTTTTCATTAGAATAAGTATAAAAAATAAAAATAAATATACGAAAAAAACTGTAATGTTTTTATAAGAAAAATCAAATTATTTTTAAAATATACACCCCATAGTGCTAATTTAAAATAAGACGCCGGAACTTCCCAAAGAAGTTCAACGTCGTTTTTATCCAGCGTAGTCGAATAGGAATTATTTTAAAATTCCTATGTGAATATACGAAAATAGTAAGATATTATTTTTGCAATATTTTCTGAAAATCTGCTGGTAGTGGAGATTCAAAGGTTATTTGGTCGTTTTCAAAAGGATTGAGAAAACTATATTTTCGACAATGAAGAAGTTGTCTATTGATACCCAATGATGTATACAATACTCTATTGGCTGCAGCATTTCCATAGACAATATCACCAAGAACAGGAAATCATTCACTGGCAACATGAACTCTAATCTGATGCATTCTTCAGGTATGAATTTTGACTCTCAGTAATGAAATTGGTCCAAGTTCTGGATGCTTAATAAATTTTTCTAAAAAACATTCGGTTTTGGCTTCCAATCAATCATCATAATCAACTTTGACTTGTGATTTATCAAGCGCTTTATTGTACGATTTGGTCAATGGTTTTTTGATAATCAGATGAGCAGGAAATTTTCCTATAACAAGCGCCAAGTAATATTTATCTATATCTCTTTCTCTGATAATGCTATTGATATACTGCAATGCTTCATAACTTTTGGCAGCAATCAGTACACCTGAGGTGTCTCTATCGAGTCTATATCCAAATGAAGGCTTAAAGGTACTTGTTTTGTATGCTTCAGCATATTTGTCTAAGTAGTCATTCATGCAGAGATCATTTCGATGTTTATTTCCTGGATGCATAGGGATACCTGCAGGTTTATCAAACACAATTCGATGATTATCTTCGTAGAGAATCAGTTGTTTAATCTTTTTTGTGTCTACTTTTTCTAGTTTACGGTCTTTTTGACTTACCAATACGGATAAATCTTCGCTTCCCATCTGCACTTTATCGTCTATTTGGATAATATCACCTATTTTAATTCTATATTCTTCTTTTGCTCTTTTACTATTGACTTTTATCAATCATTTCCTGATTGCGCTATAAATGTCCGCTAAGCGAACTTGCGGATATTTTTTAAACCATTTTCTCAGAAATCTATCAAATCTCTGGTCAGAAGCTGTTTTATCTATTTTTATCTCCATAAGAATGTCGGTAAAAACACAAAAGTAAAAATATCTTCAATAGTGTAGCTATAACCTGTCTATTTGCAAGAAGGACTCAAAAAACAAACCGTAGTATAGATGATCATCAATATCTCTATTAAAGATATAATAGAGACTAACTAGATACTTTTATAGATATCATCAAAAAATGCAAAGTATATAATCTTTTTTAAAAAATGGTTTCTACTAGCCGTATAACTTTTTTAGCATATTGGTAAGGAAGGCAATGAATACTACACGACAAAAAAAACATATATAATTGAATTAGTGATGTATAGTATATGAGTATATAAGAACAATTTATTGGTTTTTCTTGCAATTAGATAGAAAAAAAGTAGAATATGCCCGTTGTTATGGCGGCTGTAGCTCAGCTGGTTAGAGCGCCTGCCTGTGACGCAGGATGTCGGGGGTTCGAATCCCCTCAGCCGCCCCATACGAAATGACACGTAATTGTGTCTTTTTTTTTATGTTTTTAAAAAAACCGTTCATAAGAACGGTGTGAATATAATACATATATATATTATTGTTCGCTTTTTTCAGAACTCGTATCTACATTTTGTACAAGTAAACTTCACTTACACGATTTTACTTCAGTCTTATAGAGAGACCAAGCTGCATCTCTAGCAGTATGTAAGGTAGATTTTAGATCAGACATAGAAGATTTGTATGTTTTCCACGCAGTTGAAACAGCAGTTTTTACCTCTGATTTAGTGGATTTATCCCATGCAGCAAAAAGTGCAGTTTTTCTCGTAGCCAAAACTACAAGAGCACTATTTTGATACGTAGTAAAGTCAGAAAATATAGTAGTTTCTCTTTTTTGCAAAGCTGTCTTTATGCAAGTTACCATAGCACCAGAAAGCATTTGCCCAGGAGGAACAGGATCACTAAGTTTTATTTCACTAGCGATAACCACAGCACCGAGAATCAATCACATTATAGGAAGCAACGTAAATGTTTTTTTCATACAAATAATCGACATATAAAAAACTCAATAGAGAAAGTATACAAAAACAGGCTTTTATTTCAAGTCCTGTGTATAATGGCTTACTAAATAGTATTTATTGCCCGCGACCGCGACTCCCAAACCGATAGTAGAGAAGTTTCCCATGATAGCATTATAGTGTGGTCTGTATGATTTACCCCTTTCGCTCATAAAGAATGTTCGAGATTTTTTGATAGCTTTGATAAAATCATCCGTACAATCAGTTTTTTTACATGAATATATATTCCATCAAATATTTTCTGTAAATAAAGGCTGACCACTTTGTTCTTCGATAGAGAAAATAACTCATAGATCAATAAACCAGCTTTTAATAGTGGTATATGAATAATATCAATCCGTACTTTTTCTTTTGTGGGTGGTTGTTCAGAGGTCAGCAAGATGTTGTGCCCAAGTAGAAGCAGTTCATTCAAGAGCAGCACTATACGTAAATGGAGTCAGTCATTTAGTTGCTCTTTCTGTATTATGTAAGATTAACCAGGCATTTCTAACTTTGACAAGATCAACTTTGGGGATGTTCATTCCAGAAATAGACGAAACAAGAATAGACGGTGAAGTTCATGAAAGTAATTGTATTTGTGTATTCACATAATCTTTTAACGAAGTATAGAGCCTAACTTGTTCGATATCAGTACGATTTTTGATGGCAAGTACACTAAGATTATTAAGAACTTTTTTATAGTATACTTTTTTTTCTGTTGTCGAAAGTGTGGCTTGTTGTGATTGAAATTGTGCGATAAAACTATCCGCAGTAAAGACAGCAAACGTTGTTCACAAAAAAAGAGAAAAAATACTTACCAAGAGTAGTAAACGAATCGACGACATACTATACTATAGAAAATAAAACATGACAAGTATAAAAAAACACCCCAGAATTGCAAATCAAGGATGTTTCTATAATTAATATATAATTAACTGAAAATTATATTTCATTTTGATTGAAATTCATCGAGATCATCTTCATCATCAATAGTTTCCAAACGTTTGGTACATGCATCACAACGTTTAACAAAAGGATCATTGAGTAAAATAGCTTGGACAACCATATCTTCGATATTGATAGTTTCTGCTTTGGGATCTATATATAGAACAACTTCTTCGGTTTCGACACTTTCTTTCTTTTTGGTAATTTCATCTTCAAAGACAAATCTGGCGGTATACGAAGGAACATCTACAGATCTCATAAATGAAGCTCCACAACTATCACATGTTTCATGAAAACGAGCAGTTACATCAGTCAAAGTTCACAGCAAAGAGGTATTATCCAATGATTGAACAGTAAAATTTGCTGCGATACCTTCATCATCTAGATGTGGCAACTGATCAGAAAATTTATGTTCAAAAACAATTTCGTCCTGTCTTCCTGTTTCATTTAAAAGATCAGCAATTTTAATTTTGAATATTTTATCTTTAATTTTTCATGACTTATCAGCGAAAAAGGGTTTATCGCTTGGAGATTTTATCGCTTTCTTTTTTGCTGGAACGACATCTTTAATTTTTTTGTCCTTGATTGTCTTGTCTTTCATTTGAATGTACAACATAAATGTGTAAAAGTAGTATAAGTATACTGTTTTACTGAAATATTTCAAATCTGATATTCATGACAAAAACGTGAAAAAACATAGGTACTATATGAGGAATCAAAAAAACAAAACTTACATTTGCACATCAGCAAATATATTTTGAATTACTCAAAAACAAGGTGTGACCTAATGAAAAGGTGATGGTAGCAGTAAGTGGTGGCGCAGACAGCATATTGACTGCATGTTTAGTGTACAATTTCTTTTTAGAGAAGAAATATGATTTACAAAATCTATTTTTTATACATTGTAATCACAATACGAGACCAGGAAATGCTCACGATGAAGAATTTATGAGAACATTTTTTCAAGGAACACAATTGATTATCGTAAAAAGAAAAAATAGTGTAAAAAGTAATGAAGCTGAATTTAGACATTGGAGATATGGAGAATTTAAGATATACACAAAAAAACAAAATATCAATCACATAGTATTCTGACATAATCTGACCGACCGTATAGAAAGTACATTTCTCAATCTTCTTCGCGGAGCGAATATCAACGGATTACTTGCAATGCAGACACAAGAAGACCATCATCTCCTACCAGGAACCAAAGTACTCAGACCGATATTGTCTCTGACAAAAGATGAGATAACCCATATTTGCAACCACAACAACATTCCATTTATCATGGATCCGACCAACGCAGATACCACGACAAGCCTCAGGAATAAGCTCAGAAACAAGGTATTGCCAGAACTCTATAAACTAGCCAACAAACAGACAGCGACAAGCAATTCATTTATCGAAAGCATGAAAAATATTTATGATGCATTAGAAAAATCAAACGAAAAAATGCTTAATTCTGAATTATGAATTCTGAATTTCATTAAACAATCACCTCATCGAAATGCAAAATTTGCCTATGAACGAGAGATTGCTCCCCAAGACGTAACTAATGAATGAGTGATGCAAGTAATGAAAAAATTGGACAGTTCAAACAATATAACAACTCCTCTCTTGAAAGAACGAACGAAATTTTTACAAGAAAATGACAGTGGATATAAATATTTCAACACAACCTATCTTTTCAAATCACACGGAAAAATATATCTTATCTCTGGCCCAAAACTATTTCGAGAAAAAACAATTGCTACCCAGAAGAAAATATCTACACTAGGAAACATAGCTCGAGAAGGTAAAAATTATGAGATAGAAAAAAAAGAATATCTTTGAGCTGTACTGAGATTTCCCAAAAAATGAGATATATTCAAAAAGAAAACACGAAACGAATGGTGTATCAATCAGAAAATTCCAGTCTTCCAAAGAAATTTTATTCCTATCGTAGTAAAAAAAAATCAGATTTTAAAAATTTTTAAATAATTATATAAGTAATCATGGAAACACGAAATACCATAGTCGCTCAGCTGGATAGCTTTCGAGCAAAAATCGTACATATTATGGCAAACGTCAGTGGACGAACAGAACCAGAAGCAGAGATATTGTTGTTGGTGATTATATGATATATCGTATGTATACTCTTACTCATGTTTATCCATCGTAAACTTTTAAAAAGACAGAAAAAAATACATGAAAATATTGTTATATTATACGATACCATATGGTATCAAGTAGCCAAAGCTCAATACAGCAATCCAACAATCCAAAACAGCAAATGAATCAAAGTAGTTATAGAAAGCGAACATGAAAGTTATCTAAAAAACGCCAAAGTAATCAAAGAAGAAATACTTTCCATAGAACAAAAACTCTGACAACAAATCATTACAACAGACCAACGAAATATCATCACCAAACAAATGAAGAAAAAGAATGGTGTAACAACATTTGTACAACTCATAGGTCGATTAACAACAGTACTTACGGTAGGAATTTATAAAGTTTTCTGGTAGAATTTACTCCCCAACCCCTCTAAAATAGAGGGGATTTTTTTTATAAAAAGAGTTTTTATTTGAAATGGTGCCATTACCAAAACAGCATGAAAAGTAGGTCGAGAAGGCAACGTATTTGTACGTGATATAGTTCAAAACATAACACTCCCCTAATGGCACCGAGGGGTTTTTTGGTCTTGTCCTTTGCGAAGTCAAAGGGTTCTTTTTTCTTGTCCTCAGCGAAGTCTGAGGGTGCCTGGAAGAAAAAAAGCCCACATTAGTGGACAAGAAACGCCCAGCCGGCGAGGCGATAAAAAACAGTAAATTATATGTTTTAAAAAAAACCTACATCACTGCAGGTTTTATATAGTAAGACAAATAAGTTTTAACGTTTAGCTTTAGCTTTTGTTTTTCTATATACAAGATACAAAACAAATGCGATTGCTAATGCAACCAAGACATTTTCTTTTGGTCATGTTGCAGGAATCTTACCGATAGTTGGTTTACTAGGAGTAACCGTACCTCATGCAGTAGCGACAATGCCATTAGCCACAAAACTATAACGGAACTCCGTTCCTCAGTTATTTGGCATAAAATTAATAAGATATTCACCATTCCTGGTAAGCGTAAATGTATAGGACTCATCAGACATATTTACACTAGAAAGTCTTTCAAAGGCAGAACTTGTAGGATTCCAAAGAAAAATATCAACTTTATCAGAACCAGCAATAGACGTCCATCTCAAGGTTGCTTTATTTGCAGTAATAGTATGATTTATATTTGCTAAACTCATATTTGCTCCTGGTGCTGTATGTAATGCTGTTGGTGTTTGCGTAGCATTACCTTCTCCAGAAGTCTGTGTTGCCAGTTTAAATCGAATTTCATTGGATATTTCTCAAAGAATACCATTTTGATCCTTTGGAATAACGGAAAGATAATATACTATATTTGGATTGATAACATCTCAGGTAGCAGTAAGTTCCATAGAAACATCAGTCCCCACAGTAGAAAAATCAAAAGTTTTTTCTTTGGATTGATCAAGTAAAGTTGTAGTTTCTAAGATTTGAGACAATGGATATTGGGAAAACATAACCGTATATTTTTTGATTTTATTTCCGAGTTCATCTTGAATCACCGGTGATTTTATGACAATTTTATTTGTAGTAATCTGATCAACAGTAACCTTTTGACTGACTGCATATCCAAATGGAATCTCACTATTGAGATTATCCATCCAATCTCGTAAGTCTCCTGTAGCAGCGGTAGTAATACCAAACAAGAGCAATCAAAGAGCAAATATGCTTAGCAACTTTTTCATAAATACAGAAATTTAGAATGTAAAGTAATACACGTAAAGATAATTTTTTAGGCCTCATGCTTTTAGCTTTAAGCATTAAGCTTAATAGAGAGTATGGTTATTTCCTGTGCAAAAACAAAAAAAAATAAGGAAATCAAAGGCACATTCAGTGAATAAGAAAGCAAATAACTTGACTTATATAAAATCCATAAAAAAATAATTAATAGCGAATACTATTTATAGTATAATTTTTTCAAAGAAGAAAAATTTGTACATCCTCCTTCAAAAATATGATTTAGTATTTTTGATTAAAGGTTGGATAAATATTTATTGATAAATAAAAATTTGCATATTTTAAAAAAACCTGTATACTTAAAACAACAAAATAAAAAAACCTTTTACCTTTATTACACAAAAACAAAAATGACAGAAACAAAAGCAGTTGCAAAAGCAGAACCTAAAGCAGTTAAACCTGCAGCAGACAAGCCTACTACAACAAGTAAACCCGTAGCAGAAAAAGCTACTCCTGCCAAAGCTGCAGCACCAAAAAAAGTCAACAAAGACGAAATGCTCCAAAAACATCAACAAATGGTACAATTCGTACAGAATCTTTTGGGAAGCATGGAAAATGACATGAAAAGAATCAAACTCGCACTCAATCAATTGGCAAAATTTGATCCTGAAAATCCTGAAAGTGTAGAACACAAAGACGCCGAACAAACTATGGGAAGTGAAGAACTCAAAAGCTATTCAGAAGAAAATGCAGAAGTGGTTGAAGGAAAATTCGATGGATACTTTATGATCGGAGCTGATCAAAAAAAATATCCTGTACCTATGAACTACTCAAGCAAAACTAAACTCGTACCTTGAGATTTCCTCAAGTTGAAAATATTAGAAGACGGAAAATTCATCTACAAATTGATCCAACCCGTAGAAAGAAAACATATCAGAGCAGTACTTTCCAAAACTGACGATAACAAATTTGTAGCAATCACCGATGATGGAAAAAACTATTTCCTCAATCAAGCTGCCGTAACATTCTTTAAAGGAAAATCAGGAGATGAATTATATATCCTGATCAACGACAAAGAAGAAATGAGTTTTGCAGCTATTGAAGCAATTATTAAAAAATAAACACATCAAGCAATAAACATAAAAAAAGGGCTCTTCGCCCTTTTTTGTTTTTTAGGTATTTAGTTAGCACCCGGGTGGAAGAAATTACCACCCGGGTGCCACTATTGTACTTTTGTCCTACTTTGTTCAGTTTTTATTTGAGACGCAATAAAAAGTTGAGGTATCGAGACTTTTTATGATGTCGAAATTATCCAGCTAAGCTGGATTTCTTTTTGTCCTAACTTTGTCAGTGTTTTTCTAGTTTTATTACACTATACTCTAACCATGAAACTCATAAACCTTTTTTTTCCCAGACACTGTATCACCTGCTGAAAACAAGGTGAATATTTATGTAAACTTTGCAAAAAACAACTCCAACCACATCCAGAAATCTGCCCATACTGCCACAGATTTTCAAAAGATTATCAGACATGTATAGAATGTAGATGTGATAAAAATAATGCGCTAGAAGGAATTATCATTCCCTTCGCATATACAACACTTCTCAAACATCTCATCATCAAACTCAAATACTTCCACAAAAAAGACATCGGAGAATTTCTCGTTGAAAGATTAGCAATAGCATTACAAGCCAACGAATCATTTCAAAGAAAATTCCATCATTCTATTAGTACATCGTTCCATCGTTCTATCGTTCTAAGTTTCATCCCTTCGCACCGATATCGCCATTATTTCGTCAAATGATACAATCAATCAGAATTATTAGCAAAGAAATTAAGCGAAAAATTACAGGTACATGTAATCACTCTAGCAAGAAAACAAAAACACACCAAGACACAAGCAAGTTTAGATAGAAACGGCAGATTATACAATCTCAAAAACGCATTTTCTCTGATACCAAATCTCAACCTTCTGGACAACGAAACCATTCTGATTGTCGACGACATAACGACTACTTGATCCACGATCAACGAACTAGCAAAATTGATAAAATTTCATTATCCAGACATAAAAGTCCGATGAGCAGTTTTATGAAGACATATATGATAACAGACATCTAACAACAAAATGTTGACAAAAAAGATAAATAAAGTATAATAGTAGTAGATTTTTATAGGTAAAAAATCTATGGAAAAAGATATCCAAAAAGAACACTCACTATGATTTAAGAGTAAACTGCAATATTTCTTGATGGCTGCAGCACTTTCTACAGTTCTTCACTTATCTGCACCAGCACAAAACAAGATTGATGAAGAGAGAAAAGTACATAAATCGGAAAAACCAAAACCCACAAAAACAGATGAAAAAAATGTCACTGAAGTAAAAGACGCGAAAGAAAAAAAAGAAATAGTAAACGAGTGGAACGAATTTGATAGAATCAGAGGAAAAATTATGATAGATCAAAAACATGGAAGTGATCATCTGATGACCTACCTCGACGGCGCATATTCCACATCTCAAGAATATCGAGAACTCGGAAATTCATTTTTGGAATTGTTATATAATCTGTGATATCGTGCTGATGAAATGAAAGTTTTGCCATGCAAAAAAGTACCAGGGACACAATCGTTTCCTTTATGATTTATCAAACAATATAATATAGGAGATGAAAAAGTATGGATTGATTCAGTAGCGGATGCAAAATCTGGGCATAAAGTCGCCGCGAATCCTCCTCATTATTCTATCAGATCTCATTTGATTGTAGATTCTAGTAAATATGATGTCAATGTGTGAGGATTTACTTCCGTGAAAGATAAGAAGACCATAAGTATGCCACCTATGTACTCTACCGGGTGATGGAGAGATTGGTATGATTACGATCAAGCATATGAATTTATGATGCGTTTATTTGACCAACATAAAGACGAATACGATATCACTAAACGTCAGATGTCAAACCGTGTACCTCAAGTTATCGGAGAATATATATTAAAACATTTCAACACACAGAAATATTACCAAAAAAATAAAACACCTCAATGGGATCAAAATCTATCTCCCAATCTCATCGATAACAATGGAGTTGAATACATTATTCCAGGCACCTATTATAAAATAGTGAGATATTTTGGTGATGTTTATCGAACGAAAATGGTGAACGATGGAAAAAATCCTCTCCGAGAAAATGCTTTTGAAAACCCTGATGAAGCAAGCAAAAAATATCTGATGTTACAGTATGGAATGAAAGGATATAGTATGCCAACCGTGATAAATCCTCAAATGCTCAAAACAGAACCAGAACCACTCAATGGTGCTATAGAAACGTCGTTAAAAATCAGTACAGATTCACTCAATTTAGTAGACAATGAACGTGATTTAGCGACATGGAAACTGTGAGCTGGATATAGTCCTGATGTAGAATTGAAAAAATATATGGTCAATGGAAGGATGTTAAAGCCAAATTTGTACGAATATCGAAAACGAAGATTAATTCTTCCGCTCAATAGAGATGGCCCAGTAGACGGAGTATATATAGTATATTCACCTTTGGATGACGAAGTATTTGGTGCATACGGATTCTGTAGCCAATTTTATGATCCCTACAAACATTATACCCACAAACGTTATCCTAATTTACCATATAACAACCCATATACCAACCAACTGGATGGAAAACCAGGAAGATGTTTTTTGAATAATATAGTTTCTCTTGTCAAACAATGGAGAAATGATTCTGATAAATACAGAAAGATGAAGATCGAACAACAACTGATCCAAGATGAATTGGTCAGACAACAACAAGAACTCAAAAAGAATCAAACACTCCAACAACAGCAAGACGCACTCAACAAGATCAAAGCAAAACAAGCAGCTGAAGATGCTGCAAAACAGAAAAAATTAGACAAAAAAACCAAGAAAAAAGAAAACAAAGACAAGAAATTAGAGCAAAAAATAGAAAAAGAATTTGAACAGAAATAAATAGGGAATAAAATCAAAAAACAATACAGATAAATGTCAACCAAATAAGACGGCTAATGGCCGTTTTTTTGACAAAAAAAATATTTCTGAGTATAATTGAGATATGTTAAGACTTTACTCTTTAGTACAATAGAAATGGCAGACACTACAACTCCCGTAATACCAGCAGCACAAGATTTGCAAATCAATCTTGCAGACGTGACTGAGCAAAGTGAAGGAATCACGCAAGGCGGGACACCAAAAATAGAAACTCCAGAATTAAATCTTGATTTAGATTTAAATTTATCTGATGCTCCAAAAGATGACGATCGATTGAAAACCGAAGATCAAAAAAATAATGAAGTGGTCACTACACCAGTAGTTGAACCAGTAGTTGAAACTCCAGTAGCTGAAACTCCCGTTGAACAAAAAGTTGAAGAAATAATTATTCCAGAACCAGTAGCTGAAAATCCAGTGATTGAACCAGTGGTAACTGAACCAATTATTGAAACACCAGCACCTGAAGTTGTTGTAGAAACTCCCGTTGAGCAAAAAATTGAAGAAATAGTTGTTCCAGAACCAATAGTTGAAACACCGGTTATTGAAGACATCGTTACACCAGCTACAACAATTGAAGCAGAACCTATCACGGCAGCAGATGCAAAAGATCTCAAAGATGATATGACTATGATCAATGAGTTGGAATGACATGCAAGTGCGGGCGGTTTAGCTCCAGAAGCTATCGTAGCACCACAGTCGACACCAGCTGAAACAGCAAAGACATTTGATCTTGATGCAATGCTTGGAACACCAATTGCACCAGTACAACAACCAGTCGAACAAAAAACAGAAACTCTACAGATGCCAACGGTTACAGCTGCTCCCATAGAAGCTCCAGCATTTACTCTACCAACAACAATGACACAAGTACCGATTCAAGCAGTTATGCAAACAAGCATTTCACAAAATAAAAATAAATCAGTAAAAACATTACTCTTTACGGTAATGTTTGCAGCTTTAGGATTCACTACATTTTTTATCCTCAAGACTATGTATCCAATAGAATTTGGAAGTATGTTTGGAGGACAAACCACAATGCATGCAAGTGAAATCACTACAGGAACTGAATTAACATGAACAGAAATGACAGGTACGGAACTTAGTGGACTAACCCTCCCTACAGATCAAATAAGCGGTACGATAGATGCAGGAACTGGAATTCATGAAAGCGCAACAACAGACAATACATTTGGAGCACTCAATGATCTGTGAACTACTACAACAGTACCAGTAAAAGATGATATCAGTAGATTGACTGATTACGTCACTCAAGGGAACAATTTTCTCGCACAAGGGAAAACAGTAAACAACAATACCGTAATAAAATATGGTCTCTATATCTCCAAAAAAGCAACAACATTTTTGGAAGATATTGCAAACGGGAAAGAAATAAGTAATCTCACTGGATACTTTGCACAATTCGATCAATACATCGAACAGTTGAAAGTTCTTGTAGGAGAAACAGCGTCTACAGACACTTCATCAACTACTCCAGAAACACCAGTTTCACCTACTCCTGTAGCAAATGATGTCCAAATGACTCCAGACAGTACAACCACATCACAATAAACCTAGGTTACATCAAACTAGATCCTTACAGGACAAGAGTTTTTTCAAAAATAAAGTTTCCTCCACCATCATCAGTTCGTTGTTAGAAAAATACATGTACTATCTTCAGTACGAAAAAAATGTTAGTCCAAAAACAATTGAGAACTATAGTCTACGGCTCAACAGATTTTTGGAATTTTGTGGTGACGTAGAAATTAGTAAAATAAATCGTATGCAACTCCTCGACTACAGAATGGCATTACACAAAAACAATTTGAATGTAAAAACCATCAACTATCATATCGTCGCTATCAGAGCATTCTTGAAATTCGTCTTAAAAAACGATATCGACTGCATGAGTCCTGATAAATTAGAACTCGCAAAAACGCCACCAAGAGAAGTAAATTATCTCGATGAAAAAGATATCGGAAAAATTCTCGCTGCACCATTGGAATATACAAAAGATGAAACAAAACAAGCGAGAGATTTTGCTATTCTTCAATTTTTGTATGGAACAGGACTGAGAGTTACTGAACTAATTACTCTTCAAAAAAAAGATATTAAACTGGATTCCAATCAATTCTCGGTTGTAGGAAAATGATCGAAACTCCGCTCCGTATTTGCTACTAAACACGCCATCAACGCATTGAAAACATATACTGAACTCAGACAAGATACCAGTCCGTATTTGTTTATCAGTCTTTCAAGAAATGGATTTGGTACTCACTTAAGTAGAAATAGTATCGAGGAAATAGTCAGAAAGTATGCAGCGCTAGCTGGGATTAGTAAAAAAATTTCTCCACATACCCTGCGTCATAGTTTCGCCACCGCGCTGATCAAAAAATGAGCAGACATCAGAGCTGTACAGACACTTCTCGGTCACGCTTCCATCACCACTACGCAAATTTATACCCACGTAGATGATAAGCATTTACAGAAAGTGCATGAATTACTTAATGACTAATAATATTAGAAATAAAATAAGACGCCGACCCCGACCATTCGGGGTAACGTCGTTTTTATCCAGCGAAGCTGAATAGGAATTTTAGAAATTCATATGTGAATAATCATATAACCAGCTATAACAGCTGGTTTTTTTACTATTCAAAAAAAATCTCTCTTTTTCTCTTGTAATGAAATATCTTTTTTTTATACCCGGTACCACAACATATAGTGTTTGAAGACAAAAATAGAACACAATATATAGTATTTTACAAAAGACAAGCAAAACATATATTTTATTGTATTTACACCATGACTATGAACCAGATTAAAAAAAGAAACGGAGAGATTGTACCATTTGATCTCAATCGCATCCAAACCGTGTTGACAAAAGCATACCAAGCGACCAACGTCGAAACGACCGATATCCCTATTATTGTAGATGATATCAATCAACAATTAATCCAAAGACAAGAAACAATAGAAGAAGGAAAATATATCGATGTCGAAGATATCCAAGATATTGTAGAAAAAACTTTGATGAAATACGAAAAATTTGAAACAGCAAAAGCATATATCCTCTACAGACAAGAACATCAAAAACAAAGAGATGAAGAACGCTCACAAAAACACCTACAGTTGGAAAAGAAAGTATATATGGTAACGAAGACGAATGGAAGCAAAGAAATATTTGATCGAAAAAAGATAGAACATACGTATACTCATATCGCTAAGGAATTGGCTGAAGCATGCCCCTTTGAAGAGATAAAAATCAATCTAGAAAAATATATCATCAATGACATAAGTACCAAAGATATTATGAAATTAATGGTCAAAACAGCTATCAATCTCATCAGTATAGAAAACACAAAACGAGAATATGTTGCAGGAAGACTAGCAAGTATCGATCTATATAAACATGTAAGCACCACAAGAAATATTACCCAACAACAAATATATACCCCAGAAAGTTATCTCGCTTTAGTAGAAGAATATATTGAGAACGGATTATATTACAAAAAACTCTTTGACCACTATACCAAAGACGATATTTTACACGTAGGAAAGTTTTTGAAGAGAGAAACCGATATGGAATACAATTATACGACGACCTTGATGCTTAAAAAAAGATATTTATTGAATCCGAATAAAATTTACAAAGAACTGCCTCAAGAGATGTATATGTCTATCGCATTATTCCTCGCCATCCCTGAACCCAAAGAAAAAAGGATAGAAGTAGCTTTAAAGATTTATGAATATTGCTCTACACAGAAAATATCACTCCCAACACCGACGCTCATGAACGCAAGGACAAACTTCCATCAACTGTCTAGCTGTTTCAAATTGAATGTTGATGACGATCTGAGATCGATTTATCACAATATCGAGAATATGGCTCAGATATCAAAATTTTGAGGAGGAATAGGAGCATATTTGGGAAATATTAGATCCAAATGATCAGACATTAGATGAGTACAAGGAGCTTCAGGTGGAGTCATTCCATGGATCAAAGTCATCAACGATACAGCTACAGCAGTCAACCAATTGGGAGCAAGAACAGGGGCGATTTCTATCACTTTGGATATACGACATAGAGATATTCTAGATTTTTTCGACCTTCAGACAGAGACCGGAGACATCAGAAAAAAATCATTTGATATTTTCCCTGCGATAAGTGTTCCCAATCTTTTTATGCAAAGAGTAATAGAAAATAAACATTGGACCTTATTTGATCCCAAAGAAATAGAGCAAAAAATAGGAAAAAAATTACAGAATCTTTTCTGAGAAGAGTTTGCTATCGAATACGAGAAATTGGAACAAAGAGATGATATCCGCCTCAAACAAACAATTTCTGCAAAAGATCTCTTCAAAACATTTTTGAAGGTTGTCGTAGAAACAGGGATGCCATATGTGTTTTTCCGCGACACCGTAAATGCAGCAAACCCAAACAACCACAAAGGAAATATATACTCATCACAACTTTGTACAGAAATCTGTCAAAATACTTCACCGTCTACTTTTGTTGAAGAAATAGAAGAAGATGGCACTATCAGCATAAAATATAAGGCATGAGATACTGTCGTATGTAATCTCGCATCTATCAACGTAGCCAAAGTACACACTCTAGAAGAGATAGAAAAAATAATTCCTATCGCGATGAGAATATTGGACAATGTCATTACGCTAAATTATTTCCCTATCAAAGAAGCAGAACTTACTGCACAGAAATATAGAAGTGTAGGACTAGGATTTATGGGACTTGCAGAATATTTGGCGACACACAACATGATGTACGAATCCGCATTCGCCAGAGAACATGTAGATAAATTATTTGAGCAATATGCATACACAACATTACAGGCATCCGTCCAATTAGCTCAAGAGAGATGAGCATACGAATATTTTCCAGGAAGCCAACGATCAAAAGGGATACTCTTTGGAAGAGACGAAGAGCGATATCAAAAACATAGCACCCTCAAAGATGAACGAAAAAAACTAACACAAGACATAAAAGACTATGGACTCAGATTTTCATACCACCTTTCTCCTGCGCCAAATACCGGTACATCACTCGTAGTAGGGACAACGGCAGGACTTCTTCCTATCTACAAAAAATATTTTGTAGAAACCAACAGCATAGCACCTTCAGTCAATGTAGCGCCAAATTTAAATCCACAAAATATGCGATATTACAAAGAATATATCCATATGAAGATGACTGAAGTGATTAATATGATTACGGTAATCCAGAAGTGGATCGACCAATCTATCAGCTTTGAATGGCTTTTTAATCCAGCTGAGACCTCACCTGTAGAAATATATAATTATTATATACAAGCACGACAACAAGGTATCAAAACCGTATATTATGTCAGAAGCATGAGTCTTGATGTTAAAGAATGTAGCAGTTGTAGTGGATAAGATTTTATTTTGTTAGCCAGAAAAAAAATATGGAAACCTATAAAAAAAATAGTATTTTCAATCCCACAGGAAATGATGATGTACAAAAAAGAACAATTATCAAAGGGAATTCAACAGGATTGTTTAATTTGAATAATACCAAATACGCTCGAGCAAAATCGATGTATACCGTGATGATAGGAAATTTCCGAGTACCAGAAAAAGTATCAGGACTCAATGAAGATAGCATCCAATACAAACAAGAACTCACCGACGGAGAAAAGAGAGCATATGATGGAATTTTATCATTTCTCATCTTTTTAGATAGTATCCAAACGACAAATCTGCCAAACTTTGCCGAATACATCACCGCACCAGAAGTCCAATTATTACTTGCGATTCAGACCTATCAAGAAGCGATTCATTCCCAGAGTTATGCAACGATTTTGGAAAGTGTTGTAGATGCAGAAAAGAGAGACGAAATTTATTATTTCCGAAGAGAAAATCCGATACTACTAGAAAGAAATACTTACATAGGACAGATCTATCAGGATTTTATAGAACATCCAAGCGATGAAAATTTTTTCAAATGATTGATCGGAAATTTTTTATTGGAAGGACTATATTTCTATAATGGATTCGCATTCTTCGATACCCTTGCTGATCACCTCAAAATGAAGGCTACCGATAGGATGATAAGCTACATACGTAGAGATGAACTTACGCATGTGACGATGTTTACCAATATCTTACGTGAAATAAAAAAAGAGTTTCCCGAGATGTACAACGAAAAATTAATTTACGAAATGTTTACTCATGCCGTAGATCAAGAGATAAAACGAGCACAACACATATTGAAAAATAACATCATCGGTATCAACGAAAACACCACAGAGCAATATACCAAACGATTGGCAAACAATAGATTAGGGATGTTGTGATTATCACCGCTCTATCCTGAAGCAACAGAAAATCCATATCAACACCTTGAAAGATTACAAGATACCAACGGAGAAAAATCCAACTTCTTTGAATGAACCGTAATAAATTATACCCAATCAAGTTCTATGAAAGGAACACGAGATTTTTAGAAAATAACTGTAAAATCACCACCAACTGTTCACTGAACGGTTGGTTTTTTTAATATAATCTGCACATCATATTCCCCTGCACGACCATTTCCTTGGATAGTATAAAATCTATCAGCGATAGGTTGAGGGAAAGTAAATTGATATTCGAGATAAGGATAGATTGCGCCCGTAAACGTACGGAAAAGATTAGCAGCACCAAACGATAAACGAAGTCCAGAAAAAGTATTTAAAGAATTAGAAAGTATTTGTCAAAATGATTGTGTTTCTATAGCATTAGCATCAGCAGCCACGACATTATGTTTAGTAAGATGGGAACCATTGACTATAGGTGTTCGAGAATTTTCAAAAGTAATAGTTCACGTATTATTGATTATTGATTCTCTAATTGCATTATCTTTGGGTTCATCAACCTGCATACCACTGTAGTAAAAAACAGCTATCGTAGGGAATATTTTAAATCCATTGCCATTATACAATCATTCCATTGACCACGATAACGCGATATCATCATATATACCGTCACCATCAGGATCACAATCACCTGCATAACTGTCACAAAGCGAAGCAGGAGTTGATCATCAAAATATAGTAAATATTTTTGGTGGTAACCTAAATACTCATGTAAATCAGCCACCAGAAAAAAATACAGGTTGAGATGCAGATGGAGAATAGACATCAGTATCAGCAGTAGCATCGTATGATAATAATACTGTCTCTAAGTAGGTATATCAGATCTGATTATAATTTTGACTATCACCATTTGGATTGGAAAGCATAGGATCAGTATTACCCATACCGACATTTGGGATAGATGTTGTTCTAGAATTGATTGTCCATCGAAATCATTGCTGAACACCAGAAAGAAGTTCTGGAGTATAATCACTGATTGGACCATATCAGGTAGATCAGATGAATCATCAGGTTCATTGAAATCATGGAGTTCTATATCTCAACCCAAGTTCTGCTCTTTCTATGGAAGATACCGCACCATAATATGCTGTTTGATATTGATGTACCGTTCATATATTTTGCATAAACGGAAAAAAAATAGAATACACACTAGCCAATATTCCTACAGCAACAACCAGCAGTACAAGTGTAAAAACTAGAAACATTTTTTTAGTAAAGAGTGAAAAGTGAAGAGTGAAAAGTGTTGGTATTTGTTTTGTTATGGACTAATATAAATTACAATAGTTTTTAAATACACAATACCTTCGTTTTTCACTTTTCACTATTAGTTGTTAGTTGGTCTTTTAGTCAATATTCGGTGCTCCACAGATATTACAATATGCGAATGAATGAGCATAATTATTTCAGCATTCTTTACATTTTATTTTGAGTCTTTCACCACAAGCGATACAGCAAACATATTCTTTGGGATTTAATGTGTTGCAATTGTAACAAGGAACTAAATTAGAAGCACAGGCCTCTCTTCGAGGTATCCTATCGCTTTTGTACATAATAGGTCTAATAAGAAAATACAATGGCAGTCATACAAGTGGTGTAAAAAATGTCACAAATAAAATGCTAATTACTTGTAAGCTGAAACTATTTGTTCTATTGATAATATCTTTTGTCGTTCGAATTATAGCTACTACTCGTAAAAACACAAACAATACAGCTACAACATTCATCCAGAAGAAAAATCCAGTTCAGCCAAACAAACCAGCTAAACTCCAAGTAGATTTATCAAGCACAACACCAACTCATGTTCCCATCTATACAACATTAATAGTTAAAAGTGAATAGTGAAAAGTTAAAAACGATGGAATTGTTTTTATTTTTTAATCAACAAGTTTCCAACACTTTTAGTTTTTCACTTTTAGTTTTTAGTTATTATGATATCTTTTTCTTTACCACTTTTAGAGAATCATCATATTTTTTCAAGCTATTCAACAAAAATGCTATTTTGCCAGGATTAGAAAATTCAGTTTCAAAAGCAACCAAACTCATTCCATCTTGAATATTTTTCATAGTCACCTGAAGAACAGGCACATGAAGTTCAGAAAAGATTTTCATCATTCCGATAAGGTTTCCCGGAATACTAGAAATCTTTAATTCGATCCAAATCCTATAAATATTATCTTCCTCTCATAACCAATGTGCTTCAAGCAATTTATCAAATGATATAGTTTTGGTTCCTCTACAATCTACTGAATGAATTCTAATACCATCTCTTCCTGTCTTAGCAATAATTTTTTCTCCTGGTTTGGGTTTACATTCATGACAAAAATAATAATTGATCAGGGTATCACCATCGACTACAACGGCCAATGTATCTTTGAGATCTTTCAAATCTTTTTCGGCATGTTTAGGACCCACATACTCTTGCTCTTGCTGAGCAGCAACTTCTTTGGGATATACAGATTTAATAAGATGAGAATAGGTTTCTTTTTTATCCAAAATAGAAAGTAATCTTTTTTCTATCTCATCTTTAGAATATTTTTTGCTGATCTGATCACCAGAAGAATAAAACAAAGGGAGTCAGAAATTTTTGAGATGTTTATTGAGCTCATGAAGTGCTTGAGTAATAAGTTGTTCTCTTTGTTCTGATTTGAGAAATTTCGTTATATTATTTTTGGCACCAGACGTATGAAGAAACTCCAATCGATGTTTGTTGGCAGAGTATTTATTTTTAAAGGTATTGATTTTGATAACATCTCACGTTTCAGGAATATAACTGATGGGTTTAATCTCTCAGTTGACAATTGCACTTTTGAACGAAAGTCAAATATTACTATGTACAGCAAAAGCAAAATCCAAAACTGTACTTCCTATAGGCAATTCGATTACGTCTCCTTGTGGTGTATACAAAAAAATACGTTTTTCTAGAATCTCAATATTAAGATCTTTTTTAAACTGCTCTTTATCATCGACTGATGTATAATTATTTACGATATCTTGAAGTTTTTTGATCCAATCTCCTTGTTGTTGAGAAATTTTTACCGGAGCATTATGTTCCATATATGCAAAATGTGCTGCTACCCCAAATTCAGCGACACCATCCATTTCATGTGTTCTAATCTGTATTTCTGTAGGGAAACGAAACATACCAAGCACCGTAGTATGAATACTTTGATAGCCATTAAATTTTGGGACTGCAATATAGTCTTTTATTTTTTTTATCAGTGGTGTATAATATTTATGAATAATTCACAACACCATATAACAATCACTTACGGTTTTTGTGACTACTCTATAGGCAAGCAAATCCATAACGGTTGATATTTCTGTAGTTTTATATCTATTCTGAAGTTTTTCAAATATCCTATAAGGACTTTTGATTCTTCATTGAATATCAAAATCCTGAATTCATTCTTTATGTAACATATTCGTCAATGTTTTGATTCCTCTTTCTGTATATTTTTCACCATCACCAAAATATTTTTTGAGATACGCAAATATATTAGTAAATGCCTCCTCTTCTAGAACCTTAAATGAACCATTTTCTAGATATAATTGATAATGATACAATCCAAGTCTTTTGGCTATCGGTACAAAAATTTTCATCGTTTCTTGAGCAATCTTTTGTCTTTTGACGGGATTGGGATGATAATATAATGTCTGAATATTGTGAATACGATCAGCGAGTTTAACGAAGATTACTCTCAAGTCACGTGCCATAGCAAGAAATGTTTTTTTGAGTGTTTCTAGATGTCTATCTTCTCATTTATATTTGATCTTTGAAACCTTCACCATTCACTCGCAGAGCATGGCAACCTCAGCACCAAATTCTTTTTCAATATCTCTTTCAGAGACATTACAATCTTCTATCACATCATGAAGCAAACATGTTTGGATAGTTTCCAAATCAGGTTTTATTTCCATAAGATATATCGTGGCTTTGAGCGGATGTACAATATATTGTTCTCATGAAAGCCTAGTTTGTTCTTGATGTTTGTCTGCAGCATAAAGATATGCTTTATGTATTCCAGGAATTTGTTCTTCGGGTAAATATTTTTTGGCTTTTACAATAATCTTATCCAAAAGGATTTGTGGATCTTGATTAATAAAGGGTTTGTAATCAAAAAACTTTTCTAATTCTTTTACATCCATCTACTAAAATACAATATAAACGCTTATAGCTTAAGGTGTATGGTTCCAGGCTGTATTACTTGTACTATGGCCTTTTACCTTTAGCCAATCTATTTTCACTTAAAGTTCGTTATCACACCACAAAGTTTTACTTCACCCGTACTATCACCGATATACACGACTTTACTACAAAAGCGAAATTCTTTTGGACTACTATCTCAACAACCAGAGACTATTCATCAGGTACAAATTTTCAATACTCATCATGTGGTAGGTACATCTTTGAGATACAATCAGAGTCATTCTATTTCTCTAAAATATTTTCCTTCACTAGTAGTGGGCAATTGTCACATACACGAATTCCAGTATCCACTTTGCTGACAAAGAGAAAATCATGAATTACTCTGTAACCCATACGAAAAATCAATTCATGTCCAAGGCCCCGTCAAAGCAAAATATTCTTGTCCTCATGTCGCTAAACGTTGAAGTGCATACGCACCAGAAGTAAATCGAGCATCATCGATACACCTTTCAGTTCATTCATCCACCAAAGGATTTATTTTGAGCCAACAACCATCTTTTACTCCAGCTCGTCTCGTTCGATTGGTATCTCTTATTTGATAAACCGCTTCCATTCATTCTCTTGCAAGATTCAAAGCAACAACTTTCTGTCTTGTTTTTTGGACATATCTCATTCCATTAGTAAGCACGACAACGACAGATAATAAGCCCACAGAGATAACTACTATAACAACGAGTATCTCCCATATAGTAAACCCCGACTTAGGCGGGACAAGTCATCTTTTAGTTGAAAACTTCATCAAATTGGATACACATATAAAGATATGTGTAATAATGTAACCATAATAGTACTTTTTTCAATATAATTCTAGACTTTATTTTACATATTTCTCGTTATTCTATGACTGAAAATCTTATCACCTATGCAATAGTTGTCGTGGTAGCAATATTAGCAATTTTTGCTTTCACCATCGGTATAGAAAAAATGATCAGAGTGATTTTGTGAAATTATATTTTGAGTAGTATCTGTCTTGCGGCATCACAGTCTATTGCTCTTGCAGTCGAAATGATGAAAAAAACACCAGAACTCACCTTCATGGGATTCGGATACGACAAAGTCGCAAATTTTTTACACGACGGAAGTATGACAATCATTTTGATTCTATACATCATTTTACTTGTAATAATTTTTAGAACATCAAAGATAAAAATATCACTTCCTGATGACGAAGCGCTCAGAAAAATGTTACAAATAATTTTTGTACCACTCACGGTAATCAGTATGGTACTCACGCTTCAAATAGCTATTTTGGGAATGAACGGTATCAATATATCAGGGATAGCAAGTATAGCAAGCGCCGTAGCAAACAATCCATATATGTTCCAATTTGTAAGTCTTACACCCGTACGAATTCTCTTACATGGGATCATAACCATTATAATTACGTCTGAATTTAGAGTGAGCGTAAAAACTGACCTTTAATTCAACTAACAGTGAACAACTAAAAACTAACAATATATGAATTGCTAAAAAAAACTATGGTAATTCAAAATAGTCCATACAAAAACAAATACCATCACTTTTCACTTTTAGTTTTTCACTTTTCACTAACTTCATATGAAAACAATACTTCTCGAGGACTTCCTCCAACAACAAGATTTTTATATCGACGAAGCAAAAGCTGGGAAGATTTTCGTCTATCCGACAGACACTATCTACGGAATCGGATGAATATATACACCAGAAAATGTAGAAAAGATTTTTACAATAAAACAGAGAGACGAAAAAAAAATTTTTTCCATCATAGCACCAAATTTTGAGTGGATAGAAAAAAAATATCCAGAAGCAGATATCGAGACCTTGAAAAAACACTTAGAGACCTATCATGGAATAACCTATATTTTTAGCTACGAACAACCAGGAGTAAGAATTATCAAACATCCGATACAAAAATTTGTAGAAGCATTGGGAAAACCTTTTATTACTACCTCATGTAATATAAGTTGAGAACCTATAATAATAGAGGTAAAAAATATCCCAGAAGAGATAACGAGTAATGTAGATTATATCATCGACGGAGGAATCGGATGAGGTAAACCATCAGTATTGATAGATTTAGTTTCAAATAAGGTGATAGAGAGATAATGGAAAAACTTCTGTATAAGACAGTCAGTGCACACAGCGAATTCGAAATTCCCAAGATCAAATGATCGATATTTATAGGGAATATTTTCCATGTAGAAAGCAAGGAAGAAGTTGAAAAATACGTTGCAGAAATTGAAAAAAAATATGCGGATGCAAGTCATGCATGTTATGCATACAGATATGAAGTACAGATGAATTATGATATATTCAATACCGCAGTATATACGTGTAAATACAACAAGGTACATGATGCAGGAGAACCAGTAAGCACAGCCGGAAAACCGATTATGAATATGATAGAGAAACATAATATTCATAATGTCCTCGTAGTCGTTACAAGATATTTTGGTGGAACATTACTTGGCGTCGGAGGTCTTATTCAAGCCTACGGAGAAGCAGCAAAACAAGTCATCGAGCACGCCAACATCATCGAGACAGAAATTATAAAAACAGTTAAATTTAGCTATGCATTTGATCTCGTTTCTCCAGTAAGAAATCTAGTGAACAAATACGGAGCAAAAGTGATAGAAGAAATATGCGATAAAGATATACTATGTGAAATTAGTATCAACAGCTGATACCTAGAGGCATTCAAAAAGGAACTCTCTGAAAATTCAAAAGGTCAGATTAAGATATAATATAAAAGTAATTTATCTAAATTTTGAATGAGTTTTTTTATTTCTGAATTCTGAATTCTGAATTTTAAATTCTAAATTAAATAAAATGTTATATTTCATCACCGGAAATAAAAATAAATTTGAAGAATTTGAAGCTATTTTATGAAAAGGAACTATAGAACAATTGGATATAGATCTAGATGAAATTCAGGAAATTGATCCCCATCAAATCATCAGACATAAATTACAAGAAGGTTTGAAACATCATCCATGACCGTTGGTAATCGAAGATACTTCGCTCAATATGGAATGTCTATGAGGAAACCTACCATGACCTTTCATAAAACGATTTTTGAAAGAAATGAAAAACGAAGGACTCTATGAGTTAGCAAAAAATTCCGGAAAATATAAAGCAAAAGCTACCGTAGTAATCGGGTATGCAAAAAATATCGATGAAATACAATTTTTTGAAGGTACCGTAGAAGGCACAATAGTCGAACCAATCAATCCAACGAAATTTTGACGAGACCCATTATTTCAACCAAATGGATATGACAAATCGTATGCCGCTATGAGTAGAGAAGAAAAAAACGAAATAAGTATGAGACGCATCGCGCTCGATAAACTGAAAATATTTTTGGAAAAATAGATTATTATTTATCAAAACTCACACTATATCCCATAGTTTCATCTCTCCTCGCAATACTTCGGGTAGTAGGATTTAAGGCAATACGACTACCGTCAGCGAGTCGATAATATGATCGTTGTCAAATATCATCAAAGAGATGTGATCATGAAGAAAAACATCCGGTAAATTGTATACCTGCTTTTGCCAGATAATTTTTATATTTCTGAATCTCAGTATCACCAGGCATGCTAGCGATAATAACTTCCAAAGCAAATTGGTCTTCAGGAAGTGATTTACCAAGTTTTTGTGTTTCTCTCAGTGCTGCACCATACGTAAACAATTGTTGCCCAATATATGCAGTAGGTACACCACTGACATATTCCCAGATATCTCATTCAGGACTGATTTTTATTGTGATGGAAACTTTTTTACCATTGATGATTCCTGTATCTTCTTTCACTTTCCAAGCACTACTATTTATCGTAAAATTATCTCTATCAAGAAGTGTTGTAGCCATGAGTATATAATTACCAATGTAAAAAAATCATAATCAATATATGGTTTTGAAACGATTTCTCAAATTGATTTTTTGATTAAGAAAATTTATCTAGCATTGAAATATACAGGCTTTCATTTTTTTCTATCCTCAGCCCTCAATTCGTCTATCTTACCCAAAACAAAATTTTCTTGGATAAGAAATTGTCTATGATAACTAATATTTCTTCTTTGATATTCTTCTGCACATAATACAAAAAATTGATTAATGTCAGATTCAGCATATCATTTAGTATTATTGAGCATACATTGTAATAAACCATCTTTTTTTTGAGGGGTTACTTCTCCAAAAATAAGATCCTTCATAGTATATTTGGTAATCAAAGCATTAAGTATTTTGTGTCTATCAGCCAAAGACAATACCTTTCTTTTTTCAGAGGTAGTATGTCCTTGAGGTTGGATATGAGTAATCTGTTTATCTACTTTTTTTGTAACAATTGAAATAAAGTTTTCATCAATAGCAAATGACGGTTTCTTTTGAATAAAATTATATGCATATTCTTTGACACAAGAATTAACAAGTTGTTTAATATATTCTGCAGAGAATCAATCGGTTTTATCTACCAATTTCTGAAGTATCTCAGGATTAGCATCAAAAAGTTTTACTTTAGCACGTTTTTCTGCTTTTCATATATATAATTGGAACAATTTTTTTCTTTCTTCCGTCTTTGGAAGCTCAAAGAAAAATTGATTATCAAAAGTATGATACTTCATAAATCTTTCATCTATTTTATTTTTTTCTGACAAACCAGCTACAATAACAATATCAAGATCAGATTTTTGGATATTGATAATATTTTTAATAATAGTATTGGAGATTATCTTTTGTTCAGCAGGATTATATTCTCATAAACTAGTGATAATTTGTTCAATTTCATCCAAAAAGATAACACAAGACTCTTTTGTTTTTTGGACATGATCGATAATATCATAAAATATATTATAGAGCATTTCATTAGGATTGCTTACATTTTCAGAAAAAAGATCATGTGCTTTGATATGATACATTTTACGATTGATTTCAGAAGCAAATACTCTTGCAGCAAATGTTTTTCCTGTCTCTTGTTCACCAACAAAGAGAATACCTTTGGGTGGTAATAATCAGAATTTTTTCGCTTCATTAGGATTATTATATATATCAATAAGTTTTTTCAGTTGATCCTCTAACTGTTGAGAACCAACAAAGTCTTTGATAGAAACTTTAGGATCGGAAGACTCGTAAGATTTCAAAAGTCCACGTTTATCTTCATCAAAAAATTCTTCATTTGTTTTAGCTATGACTTCCTGATGTTCAGCAAACTCCTTTTGAAGCGTTTTGATTTCTTGTTTAAGAGTATCTATATCTTTTTTTCTATCATCTAAAAGCATTTTTTTTGCCTGAACATTAAGAGAAGCAACATAGAGATTATCTAGGGTTTCATCTTCTTTTTGTACTTGCTGTTGTATCAATTTTTCTATTTGATCTTTTTGTTCTGGTAGTGATGTTTGAGTAAATTGTTTATGTAAATTACTAGCATATTGTTGAAGAAATTTTTCACGTATTTGAGGATTCGTAAGAATTTGAACATCTTTTATCCCACTGAGCGTAAGATTTAATTGAAAAGCAGTAAAAAGTTCATTATGTTCCAAATCAATAGTATAATATTGATTCAAAAGAATTGATAATATTTCACGTTTTTCCTGTAAGATATTTTCCTTATCCACGGATTTTTCTTCCAATTTAGCAATTTTTTTTTCAATAGCATCCAACTTTTTTTTGGTTGCATCACGTTTAAAAATATAACTAAGATCTTTCTTGGAAGAAGTTGAAATATCAGTTAAAGACTTATTGGTAGAAGAAGTATTTCCAGATTTGTCTGAAGAAGAGACTTCATTATTGATTATTTCTATAGAATTATTTTTATCAGACTCATCAGAGACATTAATAACTTTTCCCATATTATTCACAAAAAAAACATAAAAAAGAATGGAATATTTTTATAGATATAAGATAAATAATGTCAACACTAATTAATAAATAAAACGATATAGTCTTTATTATAAAAACAAACAAGACAAAAATTGTAAAAAAAACGATCCAATAAAAACATTCTATAAATAACAAAAAAACATACTATTGACATTTATAACAAAATACATATAAAATATAAAACAAAACTCAATACAATGAAAACAAAAAAAAGTCCGTCAGTGACGGTAGTTAGTTTAGTATTAGTAGTAGTTTTATTAGTTGGGACAAAGAGCATCCAAGCCCAAGAGTTCGATACCATAAGTCAGTTCAGCAAGACCCATATATATGTAGGTGGAGCTGCAGGGATTGCATATTTCCCGACACAGAATGGAATTGGACGAAGTTATGAAGGATTCGTAGCCGTGAACCGTGGATTATTAGGTGGTGAAGTCACTGTCGGCAACACTACAACAAATATTGTCGACGGAGATCGAACAAACAATATCGATTTTCTCACAATGGGAATTACGTTCAATGCTTCAAAGGGAATTATTGATTTCACCTCCTCTCTCTATGGAGGATTTGCAAGTGGCTACATGGATAATTTGCTTGATAAAAGACAGAGAATAAATGTATTTTATCAGGGAATACTTGGGAAATGTAATTTCACGGCATTATCATTGGATAAAAAAAGCATCAATCTTTGTTTTTTTGTACAAGTAGCTGTAGAAGCGATGCCAAAAAGTATGATGCTAACACCGACAACAGGTTTACATTGTATGTACAAATGTGTCTTCGGAGTGAATTTTAAATTCATTCCACAAAAAAGAATTATCAGAGGACCTACTGGTCCATTCGCATATATGCGATAAAAAGAAATTAGAATACAAGGTGTTGATTATGTATCAACACTTTTTTTATATATTTCAAAAAAATATATTCTTGCAAAAAAATACGTGAATCATATATACGAAGTTGCTTTATTTTATAAAAAAACATTAATGTATAAAATTCAAAACGTACACGCACGCGAAGTGTTAGATTCTAGAGGTAATCCTACTGTAGAAGTAGAAGTAACATTTGATAATGGAATCATGGGAAGATCGATTGTTCCATCTGGAGCATCAACCGGAGTTCATGAAGCACTTGAGCTGAGAGATGGTGACCCAAAAAGATATGGAGGGAAATGAACACTTACTGCAGTAAATAATGTAAACACTATCATAAAAAATGACATAGTCGGAAAAGAATTTACTGACTATAGAGCAATCGATGAGCTTCTTATCAAGCTCGATGGAACACCGACAAAATCTAAACTCGGGGCCAACGCAATCTTGGGAGTATCTATGGCATTTACCGTAGCTTGCGCACAAACAGAAAAAAAATGGATCTACGAATATGTAGGAGAAAACAAAGGGACAACCTTACCATTCCCTATGATGAACATCTTGAATGGTTGATCACATGCTGACAATAATGTTGATATCCAAGAATTTATGATCGTACCTGTCGGAGCACCAAATTTTACGGAAGGATTGAGAATGTGAGCTGAAGTATTTCATGCCTTGAAAAAAATATTGAAAGATAAAAAATACAACACCGGGGTGGGAGACGAAGGTGGATATGCACCAAATCTCGGTAGTAACGAAGAAGCATTACAAGTAATCATGCAGGCTATAGAAGTAGCTGGATACACAGGAAAAATTAAATTAGCACTCGACTGCGCAGCATCAGAATTCTATAAAGATGGAATGTATGTACTCGAAGGAGAAGGAAGAACACTTGATCATCCAGAACTTGTTCAACTCTATAAAAGCCGAGTAGAAAAATATCCTATCATGTCTATAGAAGATGGAATGGCAGAAGACGATTTTGAGGGTTGGAAAGAGATAACCAAAGAATTGAAAGACAAAATAATGTTGGTTGGTGATGATCTTTTTGTAACCAATATGGAAAGACTCCAAATGGGAATCGATCAACATATGGGAAATGCAATTCTTATAAAATTAAATCAAATCTGAACGGTTTCAGAGACAGTTGACTGTGTACGTATGGCTCAATCTCACGGAATGAATGCTATCATGTCTCATAGATCAGGAGAATCAGAAGACACCTTCATCGCCGATTTAGCGGTTGCTTTAAACACCGGATTTATCAAAACAGGTTCAGCAAGCAGAACAGATAGAATATGCAAATACAACCAGCTCTTAAGAATCGAAGAAAAATTAGGATGAACAAGCACCTACGGAAAATAATTTTTATCAGATTATGCAACACGATGGATTTCAATTACGATGAAATTATAGATGATTTCTCCAAAAAATTACCTAAATTTGAAGATGGAAGAATCGATTATAGATGATCTCAAGAAGCTTTTGTTATAAACGCTTTTGTCAGCTACAATGGGAAAATTCTTCTGCTCAAAAGAAGTGATAAGGTTGGAGCATATCAAGGAAAACGAAATTCCATTTGAGGATATTTAGATGAAAAAGTTACTTTGGAAGATAAAATCTATGAAGAACTTCGCGAAGAACTGGGAATCACCAAAGAAGGAGTCAAAGAAATTCGTCCAGGAAAAATACACAAACTAGAAGATCCTGCAATCAATAGGACACGAATTATCTATCCTAGTATTGTCGAATTAAGTACCGAACCAAAAATACAATTGGATCGAGAGCATACAGAATACAAACGAATCTATCCAGAAGAAATAAAAGATTTCGATGTTGTTTTGGATCTTGATACTACCTACCAATATACCATAGCATAAATAACTATACAGTTCTATTAACCCGCTAAAAAGCGGGTTTTTTTAGTAAGGAAATATAAGATAGAGAAGATTTGACAGGTTTTACTTGAAAAATATGTTTTAGTAGTTTTCATTGAAAAAGGGGTCAAATTAATTGAAATTTGACAAAATTTATCATCGTGAGTATACTTAGATAGAGTTTATTATACATAGATACATATGAGCGGCAAAAATCTCGAAGAAAACCTAAGGAAAACAAAACAAAAAACGTCATCGACATCGACGACCAATTTATCTAGTAAAATGAAAAAAAATCTCCATGACATTATAGGACAAGACGATATAATATTTTCATTAGGAGAAGCTATCTACAACCAAGCAAAAGAAAAAATTGAAAATAACCAAATAGAATATGTATCAGAAGGGATGGAAGGAATTGTATACAAAATGGAGATAGAATTACCCAACAAAGAAAAAAAAATATTCTTAGCAGTAAAAAGACGTTTCGATGATAAAATCAAAGAAGAAATGAAAATGCAAAATGATTTTTATAATATAGCCAAAAAAAGTACAACAGGGACAAAGGTACCAAACATACTAGGAAAAATTGAAGCATCAACAGGAAAATATTTTTTGATGGAATACATACAAGGGAAAACATTATTTAATCTCAAAATAGAAAAAATAGCATGATATTTTTATCAAAAATTTAAAGATAAATATCCAGATTTTTTCCAAAAATTAAAAGGAATAAACAAAGATATCGATAGAACAAATATAAACAAAGCACACGATTTCGATTTCAAAAACGATGCAGAAGCAAGAGAAGAAATGCTCAAAATAACAAGTTTTCTCAATGATCAAAACGAACAAATAATCCAGAAATATACAGAAGTCAAAGGAGTAGCTTATCTCGACAAAAAAACATATGAAGCAACAATGAAAAAAATGTATTATGACCAATCATTATATGGTGATATATTTAATCAAAAAGCATGATGGAAACTTCAACAACAAATAAAAGATTTTTTGATAGAGTGTCATGAAGCAAAACTATTTCATAGAGATTTATGAGGCAATCCGGGTAACATTATGTTTATGCAAGGAAAAGATGGAATAATACCAGTAATTATAGATTTTGGGAAATCAATAAAATATGAGGTAGGAGAAATCAAAAATGAATATGGAAGATGAGACTGACCATATGGAGATGGAAAAGAAACATATATACCAGATTTAGATATATGTGAAATTATAAAAACACTCACCAATAAACCACCAAAAAAAGAACCACGAGAATTATTTTAAAAAAAAACATTCTCTGGGTTGCAGAGAATGTCACAAAATACATTTAAATGTTTTTTACATAGTTCTGGATTACATCAGGGCACTTTTCATCATCCTTAAGAAGAAATAATGAGGCCCGTGGAATTCCAAATTCCTCAGAAAGCATTTGGGCAATATGCCGTAAATCAATTTTTAATTGATGTTTTTGAGAAGAGGAAAGATCCATATCCAGTTTTTTGCCTAGTAGTTCTCGTAAATCTTTGATAAACATAACATTAAGCTTTAGGGTTTGTTGTGTGTATATATAAACGTAAAAGATATATACATATTTAATATAAAAAGTCAAGTATAATATTGTGTATGAATTTTTGTTGCCTTAAAGCAAACAAACAATATACTCCATCATTATGGAGATAACATATAAACCTATCAGACACGGATACGCAAGGATAGATAAGAACGGTAAGCTTCTTATCACTATTCCTATATGAAAAAAGGGAACTGAATTTGAAAAAATAATGATCCAAAAATGAGAGGCATTATTTACACGTTATAACAAAAGGACACATATCGATCCGATTCAAAAAGAGACAGTATTGCTTTTTGGTGAACAAGTACCTATAGCAAATATCAAACAACAATACCCAAAATATTTTTTAAATTCCAAATTTCAAATTTCAAATTCCAAATTATTAAAATCGATTTTGAGGGAGTATTCTACTCCACTCTTTGATCTCTATAGTAAAAAAATATGAATACCGTACAAAAGTATTATCTTCAGAAAAACGAGTTCTAAACGAGGAAGCTGTACACACGATCAAAAATTTTCACTCAATCTTGATCTTATTCACTTATCGACAAAATATATAAAATATGTTATCATCCACGAAGCATGTCATTTGAAAATAAAAAATCATAGCAAAAAATTTCGAGCACTCGTAGAAAGTTTCTGTCCAGAATATAAAATAGTAAAAAAAGAATTGAGCAAATTCAGTATAAAGTAATAAACAAATTGTTTTTTTGAGAGAAATATATAAGCTATAGACTGTTTTGATCTGTAAAAGAGTAAATGCATGATATCAAAAAATTAGGACCACAACAACTTGGATTGCATTATGAAGTGACCTATAAAAAACTCAATGATATACAGATAGAAATCATTGAAGATATTGGAGAACTTCTAGGCAAAAATCCTCAAATAGGATATATAGAATATACAGATCCAAAAGCATTTGAGAGATATTGCAGACCATATCGACAGAATATCCAAAAAGAAAAAAAAGAAATATTTTTGGGTTTCTTGGAACAAGAACAAACTATACAAAAAGAAATACATGCCAGACAAAAAAAAATGTTGGAAGCTATAGGAATAACAACACCAAGCTTACGAGTACAGATGATCACACAAGCAACAGAATGAGCAAATTTTCCTATGTTTAATGATATGGTCACCTATATTACTCTTTTAAAAAATTGAGAAGAAAAAAAACGACCAAAAAATAAAATCATATATACATCACCAAAATTAATACACCTATTTGAATCAATGGGAATAGAACTACTTACCGTACTTGCAAGAAACGAATGACCAACACCAAATTAATGTTTTATTATTCATCATATCATGACAGCAAAATTTGAATTCCAAGACCATTATTTCAAGCAAGCAAAAAAAGAAGGATATAAGGCAAGAAGCGCTTTTAAACTAGAAGAAATTCAAAACAAATTTCATCTTTTTGACAAACACACAAAGACCATCATGGATATAGGATGCGCTCCAGGAAGTCGAATTCAGTACGCCGTAAATTTTATGAGAAAAAATCATATATCTGATTATAAAATTTTGGGGGTTGATATCCAAGACGTAAACCTCAACCTTCCAGGAGTAAAAACCTACAAAGCAGATATCCAAGATGTAGATCATATCAAAAACATATTGGCAGAAAACAATATAGAAAAAGTAGATTTAATTCAATCTGATATGGCACCAAACACTATCGGAGTCAAAGATGTAGATGCGATAAGATTATTTGAACTATTGGAATATGTGAAACCGATTATCAAAAATCTTTTGAAACCAGAAGGAAAATTTGTCATAAAACTCTTTATGGGACCATGATTTGAAGAATTTATCAAGGCAATGAAAGATGAGTTTGGTGGGAAACATATCAAGACATTGAAACCAGATGCCTGTAGAAAAGAAAGTAAAGAAATTTATATTATTAAATTTTAATTAAAATATGAACAAAGCAAAACATCAAACATGATGGCTATCAGTATTTGCAGCAGTCATAGGAAACACAATCATAGCCATCATAAAATTCTTATGATTTTTATCATCATGATCATCATCACTCTTTTCAGAAGCAATTCATAGCTTCGCAGACACAGCAAATCAAGCCTTACTTATGATAGGAGTCAAACGTTCTACCAAACAAGCGACAGATGCTTTTTCGTATGGATATAAAAAAGAAAGATTCTTACGAGCATTGATTTCTGCATGTGGAATATTTTTTGTATGAGCATGAGTAACCACCTATCATGGAATTACGATGCTTATGTCTCCAGGTGAAATATATATCAGTCAACGAACATTTATTATATTAGCGATATCATTTGTAATTGAATCTATCACGCTAAGCATAGCAATTAATGAAATTAAAAAATCTTCAACACATAGAAAATGGAAACTAATTTTGGAACACGCAGATCCGATAACATTAGCAGTCGTCTACGAAGATACCATCGCAGTTGCTGGTGTGATAATAGCGGCAATAGGACTAGTACTTTCGTATATCACAAAAAATCCACTACGAGATGCAATCACTTCAGTAATAATATGAATACTCTTATGATTCATGGCTATCGTACTTATCAACAAAAATAGAAAACTTCTAATTGGAAAATCTATTCCTCATGAAATCAAAGAAGAGATAATCGAACTCATGGAACAAGATGAAATCATCGAAAAAGTTTTAGATTTTAAATCGACGATGTTGGATATGGATACCTATCATATCAAATGTGAAATAGAATGTAACGGAACAGGATTATTAAAAGAGATTAACAGAAATAATTTTTTGAAAAATGAATACGAAGAAGTAAAAGAAAGCTACGCAGACTTCTTAGAATTTTGTATCGACTATACAAGAAGAGTACCGAGAATTATAGGAACAAGAATCGATACATTAGAAAAAAAAATTAAAGACAAATTCCCTCAAGTCAGACATATAGATATAGAGATTAATTAAATACAACAAACTCATAGCAAAATATTCGTATTGAATTTTCCTGCTGGAAAGTCCGCTCTGATGGTCTAGTAAAAGGAAAGAACAACATGGCGGATTGTTTTTTCCTAGATCTTTTTGCTTACTTTTTGCAGCAATGGCAAAAAGTAAGGCCCAGCCGGCGAGGCGATAGAAAAAATATTTGTAATAAACAATAAAATACATAAGTATAAAAAATACAATTTAACTTATTAGTTAATATATTATGAAAATCGGAATCGTCTGAATGCCGAATATCGGAAAGTCTACACTCTTCAATGCACTCACAAAATCGTACGCTGCGCCTGCAGAAAATTTTCCGTTTTGTACGATAAATCCAAATGTTGGTATCGTCGATGTCAAAGATCCTAGAGTTGATAAACTCGCTGAGATGTCACAGTCAAAAAGAAAAATATATTCCAGTATAGAATTTGTAGATATTGCCGGTCTCGTGAAATGAGCAAGTAAGTGAGAATGATTAGGAAATAAATTCCTTTCGCACATCAGAGAGGTTGATGCAATCGTACAGGTATTGAGATATTTCAAAGATAGCGAAGTCGTACATGTAGAAGGAGCAGTAGATCCGATGAGGGATGTTGAGATCATAAATACGGAACTTATTTTTGCTGATCTAGAAGTAATTGAAAGAAACTTGGGGAATATGGCAAAAAAAGTGAAGATGGGAAAAGGAAGTAAAGACGAAGTAAGACTTGTTGAAATTTTGATGGAGATCCAAGAAGCACTTATTCAAGGAAAAATTGCCCACAACATAAAAGATACACTGACCAAAGAAGACGAGAAATTGATAAAATCATACAACTTCCTTACCACGAAACCTATCATTTACGCGATAAATATCGGACAAGATGATATTCCATTTGCACATGAAATAGCGCAAGAATTTATGGTAAAATTACAAAGTCCTGTAGCAATTGTCTGTGCAAAATTAGAATCAGAGATGATGGATATGGGAGATGAAGAAAAAGATGAGTTTATCAGAGAACTCGTAAGTATGGATAAGGTGACACATATTCCGACTTTGAACGATTTGATTAAATTAGGATTTGAAAAAGTAGGATTGATGTATTATTTTACGACAGGCGAAGATGAAACAAAATCTTGGACAATTCCTATCGCTTCAACCGCGCCACAAGCAGCAGGTGCTATTCATACAGATTTTGAAAAAGGATTTATCAAGGCTGAAGTAGTTAAGTTTGATGACCTCGTAACCTACGGTTCTTGGGCAAAAACCAAGGAAAAATGATTGATCAAATTAGAAGGAAAAGAGTATATAGTACAAGACGGTGATTGTATCATCTTTAAATTCAATGTTTAATGAGTTCTCGATTAGTGAAAGAGTAGAAAAAAATATTTGAACAATCTCTTGACATTAAGAGGCAAATTCTTATTACTTGGAGAGTAAAATTTATGTCTAAAAAATACTCTATTTTAATTAACTAAAACCAATTTCCATGAACTTCAACGTAAAAATGGACGACAAGAAACTTAAGGTAGACATTGAGAAAACAAATCTAAAGGATATTTTGATATATTGTAAACCTAAAGAAAGACTTGTACTTATGAAGAAATTTGGTCTTGATGGATCAAAAGAAACACCTCTCCAAAGAATTGGAAAGGAGTATTCCCTAACAAGAGAAAGAATCAGACAAATAGAAACACAAGCATTGATGAGATTTAGAAGACTTATCGTAGGAAACGACACCTATATGGAAGTACTTCAAGAAGCTAAAAAAGTTCTTGATGTTCATGGAGGTTTACTCGTAGAAGATACATTAATTTCTAAACTCGTAAACAAGAATATATTTAAATTCTCTAAACAAGAACTTAAATTGATTCTCGTTTCAGACTTCGATGTAACATATTTAAAAAGAAATAAATATTTGAACAAAGCATTCTATCTTGAACCATTATACGAAGATCTTTTGACTAAGATGGTACTTACTATCAGTTCTTACTTTGAAAAGAGAGCTAAGAGTCAAGACTTATATGAATTTATAGGTTGGATGAAAGAAAATTTTGCAAAAGACTACAAAGATGTTCACTATATGAAAAACGATCTTTTCTATGTAAACTTCTTCGATTCAATCAGAGAAGTAAACGTATTTGATGGAAAGATAGGATTACCAACATTTGCTGATGTTAACCCAAAGACTATCAAATTAAAGATTCTTTACACCATGAGAAGAATCAACAAGCCAGTTCATTATCAAGAACTTCCATCAAAAATCATGGAACGATTCCCATCAAAAGCAGTTAAGATCAATACTGTTCATAATGAATTAGTAAAAAACAATGATCTCTTCGTAAATTTATGACTTGGAATCTATGGTCTTAAAGAACGATGATATGAAGGTGGTATGGTAAAAGAAATCTTAGTAAGAATATTTGAAAGAAACGATAGAGCTATGAACGTTAAAGAACTTTGCAAAGAAATGTTGAAAGAGAAGATGGTAAGCCCAAATACAGTTATGCTTAATCTGCAAAAATTCAAAGATCTTTTCAAGAGAGTAGAAAAGGGAGTATACGAACTTGTTAAATCTAAAAAATAATTAACATCTTATTATAACAGAAAATTCCACTCCGGTGGAATTTTTTTATTACTGAAAAATTAGCGTATAAAAAAAGCTACGAGATATACTCATAGCTCATTGAATCTTGAGAATTAAAATTTACAACCACACTTTATGGCGATGATAGAAAGCAACCAAAGATATAAAGATCAATATCCCTGCCACAACACAGAGAAATATTGCTGAACTGAGATCAGGAGCATTTGAAGCAAACAATGCTCCATAGATGATTCTGATTTCAAATCCAAGTAATGAGGAAATACCAAGATAAGTCATGATTTTTACAAATCTATCAACCCACACAATAAAACCCACAGAAAAATATCTTTGGAGAGATACTAAAAAATAGAGCATACCTACAGAGAAAAACAGCTTAATGTTTGCGATAAATTTTTTCATATGTCAATGTTTTGATTGAACAAAAATATAATTATTTAGCAGGGAAATTCAATAGCAATACGACCAAAACAATAAAACTTGCAATTTATAGTGTATACAATACATATACTACCATATGGAACCGATCGCTCTACACAAAATACCAACAAATGCTGGAATTTACCTATTCAAAGATAGAAAAGGTACTATTTTGTATATCGGAAAAGCAAAAAACCTTCAAAAAAGACTCTGACAATATTTTGCGCCCAATTCGCTTCGAAAACAAGAGATGCTGGACAAAGCAGATAAAGTCGACTTTCTTATTGTAAAAAATGAAAGTGAAGCGCTCTACTTAGAAGATAATATGATCAAACAGCATCAACCTGAATATAATAATTTATTGAAAGCGGATAATAGCTATGTATATATCAAAATCACGAAAGAATCCTGTCCACAAATATTTCTGACAAGAAAAAAAACCAACGATAATGCGCTTTATATCGGGCCTAAAAATGATACCATACAGCTGAAAAAGTTTTTACAGTATATGAGGCAGATAGTGAAATTTAGAGGTTGTAAAACCACACAGTTCAAACAAGGAAAATTATGTTCAGATTATTACTTTTGACTCTGTCGCGGACGATGTAAAGCACCACTCAAGAATCAACCGGAAGAATATAAGGAGGTTTTGAATATTATAACTTCATTTTTTAAATGAAATACACAACCTATAGAAGAAGAAATTTATCATCAGATCGAAGAAGCTATCATTAATGAAAACTTTGAACGAGCAGCTCAACTGAGAGACATCTATCAGTCATTACACTGATTTGTCGAAAAGCAAAACGTAGTTCTACCAGACAGAAAAGATGGATATCTCACGTTAGTAAAATCTATAGGTACACAGTTCATTTACACCGTACTAGTTTTTACACAAGGGAAACTTATGGACGTCATCACTAGTAAAGAACAACAAAGCGACATAGAAGAAGATAGTTTATATCTAGCGATTCAAAGGACATTTGGCGAATCTAGTATGAAAAAAAACAAGAACGAAATCCAGATAATCAGCAAAAGTTTTGGTAAAATAGGAAAAAAAGTCAGCAAAGAACTTTGGAAAATAGCTGAGAATTTTTTGGATTCGTATATTATTTCTCAATCGCTTCAAGAAGAAAGTACGATGATCAATGATATGTTTAAGACGCTACAAGCCAGATACGGACTGAAAAATGTACCGTATAGAATAGAATGTATTGATATCTCACATCTCAGTGGATGACGAACCAGTGGATGACTTTCTTGTCTGATGGCATGACTCCCCTACAAAAAATGATACCGCAGATACAAAATCAAAGCAAAAAAATCTGATGATTATGAGGCATTACAAGAATTACTCGAACGTAGACAAAATAGCTGATGAGAATTACCAAATCTATTAATCATTGATGGTGGAAAAGGGCAATTAGGAGTAGTAAAAAAGTTATGTAAGGATCAAAAACGAAAAAAAATAATCAGTCAGATAGATATTATTTCTTTGGGGAAATGAGAAGCCAGAAAAAAATCCAATATCTGAAATACTTCAACGAAGGGACAGATTTGAGAGAAAATATATACTTTGGACGATACACTCAAAATTCATGAAACAAATATGGTCTACGACCAAGCAGATAAAATATTCTTAAAAGCAAGAGATGAGGCCCATAGATTCGCCAATTCTTACAGAAAAAAGCAGATGAGCCAAGAACGAAAGTAAAATCCGGGCAATTTCGTTGAATTTTACGCCATTTTAGTCGTTTTTTGGCGATTTTAAGCGATTTAAAGAGATTTATCAGTGATGGACACAAAAAAAGTGCCCATTTTTTTGACAAAAAAAAATTTCTGGATATAATTAAGTGTAATTAAATTTTAAAAACAAATTTTTTATTCAGTCAAACAATCACATGAGTAATCTCGATGAAACAAAATCAAGAGATGAGTTGGTAGCAGAACTAGACTTGGCAAACGCAAGTTATGATTGAGCGAAAGCCAAAGAATTGGAAGCGGCAATCAAAAAATTAGATGAACAATGAGTAATACACAAAAAAGAAATGACAGAAACTACAGACAAAGCTAACCAAGAGAAAACAATGAAAATGGAAGAACTCACTAACCTTCTCAAAGATAAACCAGAAAATGCAGAAACAAATGCAGAAAGTATAAAAGAACAAACAAAGGGAAGACTTTGACAGACTATCGATAGATTTACCAATAAAATCAAAGAGATAAAAAGCGCAAATGAGGGCGAAAAAGAAAAATTGAATAACGAATTAAAAACCATCAAAGAAGAACTAAAAAAAACAAAAGAAGAATATGAAATAGCAAAAAATTCTTTTTATGGTCCAACAAAATACAATTTTGAAAAATTTACTCCAGAAGATCTAAAAAAAGCATCTACAAGAACTATCAGATATGCTACAAGAGAAAATAAGCTCTTCAACTCACCTAGACTCACTAAAATGAAAACCATCAGAAGAAATATCACCATCAAAACACTAATCAAAAAATTCAACAAGATGGGAGATAACCCAACAAAAGGAGTAAGATTTGTACTAGGATTCGAGAAAGCAAGATTTCTTCGCTATGCATGAGTAAAGGTTACAACATGACTAGATCAAGCTGCATCCGCAATGGGTATGAAAATGCCAGCAAAAGAATTTCATGCTTTTTTCAATGCAGGTAAAAAAAATATCTTCACAATATTGGATGCAGATACAGGAGACGAAAAAACAGAAGGTGAAAAAAAAGTAATCGAAGCAATCAAAAATAGAATAAATTATTACGGTGAAGCATATGATAGACAAAGAGCTAGCGAACGAATAAATGAGTCTACTGAAGCCAAAAAAGAAACAAAAAATATAAAAATGAATATTCCAAACAATGATGCATTAGCAGCATAAATTTTATCTTTATATAATTATTCTATCATGGACAACATTAAAAACATTCAACAAGCAACCGACTACGTATTTAAACAACTCAAAGAACTCAATCCTGATATAGAAAAGGATGACGTATATGACACCATCATGGATGAAATTTTAGAATCCGTAGAATATACATTGACGGACGAAGATGTAAAATTTTTGGAAGATAATGAAAAAGATATGACTGCTATCGACGAATACCTTCAATCAAAAATACCTGATTACAAAGATCTTCTCTCTGATATCGTAGTAGATATGGTGAGTGATGAAATGATGGATATAGAATAAAAGTATTTATTCCTTATGAGAAATAATGGCAGTAAGTAACCCTAGCCTATTACAAGAAGTACAAACATTCAATGAGGCATTGAATACATCAAATACCCAAGAGATTCAAAACAAAGTTTCTGATCGTCTTTTTGGATTATTTGATAATAGACCAAACATTGTCTTGAATGAAGCATTTCTTGTGGAATTGGAAAGAACAGGGAATCTAGCAAATCTTGGAAATCGTATCACAACAACGAGAGGAAGACTAAATCAAAATCATATTCAGGTGAATAATATTAATATTGCAAACACTGTAGTAAATCCTGCAAATACCAATACCGTGCAAAATATACAAAGAGAAATTGATACTATAGCAAATACCAATGTCAGAAATCTTGATGCACTACCCAATCAGACAACAAGAATAAGAGAAAGATTAAATGAAAATCGCAGAGTTTTGCATGAAATAGAAGATATTCAAATTAAAATCAACAATGTAACAAATCCAAACAATACACCACAAGTACTACAAAACAACATCAATACGACACAGAGACAAATCAACGCTTGTTCAAGTATTGGCGCAATTTTGGAAAATATATCTGGATTAGAATTAAATCCATGATTAAATGAAACAGATAATAATGGAAGACCAACAAAAAATGCAAATGCATTGATAGGAAAACTTAATGGACTCAGACAAAGTTTGACGACACAACTAACTGCACAAAGAGTAAATCTACCTGCTGCAGCACAAAACGTAAACACGACAGCTGGAAATACACAAGCAGACTTGATAATAATTATGAATGAAAAAATCGTTTTAGAACAACAATTAGAAAATCACAAACAAGCTCTCCAAAATTCAAAAGATATAACTGATTTAAATGCAGCTTTACAAAAGGAAATAAGAAAACTACAACCACAACAAATACCTATCCCACAAAATATGTGACTAAATATTACACATACAGTAATTCAACCAGCAAATATCACCACAGTTGCACAGACAACTACAAACATACAAGACATTGATACAGAGGTACAACAACTCGATAATCTAGAAAATACTATACAACAACTTCGTGACAGATATCAACAAAATACTGATGCATTAAACACATTATTACCACTTCAAAGACTAGAAGAAGGGCTTCAGAGACTATGATTTACTCCTGGAATAATAAACACAAGAGCACATGAAATACAACAATTCATCAACATAGGACAACAAATGTTGCTTATAAGACAGCAAGGTTTTATACAACAAGTAGGACAATTTACTATAGATTTTGGAGGGAATGCACCTGTAACCAACCTTAATAATATATTTATCCCAAACAACAACCTACCAGCAAACTATCGTTCAGAATATGCGATTTGTACCACCACAGGAGAAGAATTACAAAGAAACGGTCAAGAATTGGATGGACAAATAGTAGGAGGGAAACCAGTCAAAATAAGAGGACTAAACATACAAAACGTAAATAATATCAACGAATTACATATAAATAACCTACAAATTAGTCCTTTAGAAGGAGTAACATTTCCTGCACATTTAGCATTGAATGTGAGAGTAAGAATACAAGATCCTGTGACAGGAATAAATTTAGATCATTTCAAAACATTGAACATAACAATAAATAGACCAATTTTCAACCAACAAGCACGTCAGACAGAAGTAAACGCAATTAATACGAGAGGAAATACTATTGTAAATTCTATAAACGCAAATCACGCAACCTTGATAGCAAGACTTGAAAGAGAAGCATTTTATAGAGCATTGGAAAGAGCAGATGGACCAAAATTTAACAAACTCAATGCAGAACAAAAAGAAGATTTGTATCAAGAAACTCGTAATACTTACAGAACTCCTGCAGGTAATCCTAGAACAGGAGGACAATTTGGACGAGCATCAAATTTGAGAAGAATGAATAACTTTAATACAGGAACATTATCATTTTTGGAGTGGATAACATGAGACAATCACGAATCCAACAAACCAGAATTTACTATCAATCCAGAAGCATATAGAGCGTATATTCACAATAATTTGGAAGATCAAATCAAAAAATATTTTGAACGAAGATTTGATGAAGTATTTTCAGAAAATTTGGAAGGAAACACCTATCTCAAAAAACAATTAACCAATTATCTTACCGATATAGAACATCAAAAGGTTGATAATGACGTTCATCAAGACATTTTATGAGATGTAGACGCTGTCGATGAAATGGAGAATAGAAGAAGATTTGGAAGAATAGGTCGTAGAGATGTAAATTATTTAAGATTTTTTGCAGGACAAGATTCTAAATTAGACATAAAAGATCAGACAGTAAATATCACAACTAACAATAGACCAGAAGATTTGAATAATCCTGAACCCGTGAAATATGATATGAATATGGAAGTATCTGGAAAACAACAGATATTAGTTAATGTGAAAATAGGAAAAAATAAAGAAATAAAACTAAAAGCTGGAGATCCAGCAGCAATGGTAAGAAAAATTCTCCAATGTGAAGATATTCAACATGGTAAAGTAAGAGCACATGTAGTCTACAATCTCATAAAAGGATTTATCGAATCAGCTAAGAAAAAAGACATAAATCTTACCTACCGTGATCCAGGAACGGGTGACATGATGGTCATCAAAATGGATGGTAAAAATATTGTATTGGAACAACAAGATGATCATACCAACGCAGGAGGAACACACAGAAGAAATACAACGGTACTCTTCGATCATCAATATTTTGAAAATACCAATACTTTCGACTCTACAAGAGGAAATGAAAATAGAAGATTAAGAGTAGGTATAGATAGGATGATGTGACATTTCAATTTTGCTATGAACGAACTTCATTATCAATATAGACAAGCAAGCGAAAGAAGATGGATGGGACTCAGAAGATGAGAAACAAGAATGACACTTCCCACGTCATTTTGGCTCAGTCCAATCAAAAAATTGATTAATCTGAGAACAACAACCAAGTTCGATTTTTCAACAACAGCACAAGCCAACGGGAAAAGCGTAAATATCGAATTCAAAAAAAATAAATTCACACTAAATATGGCTGGTCTTAAAAAACCAATTTCATCAAGAACATTAGGTAAACTCCTCAGACATAGAGAAGGAGGAATCCGTAGTTTTGATGGTATGGAAAGAGATATCTGTGGAAAAGTATATGAAGAATTAATCAAAAAAATGAGAGAAAACAGTAAGATTGCAAGGACAAATTTCTGAGTAAAAGATTACATCACAGGAAGAACATATATTCTAGACGCTGATGGTCAACTCTGATATGTGAATGCAGAACAAGCAGCAACAAATCCAGATATGATCCGCCGAGGAGTACTAAGTCATAGAGACTATGGAGTAGTAAATAACCCTCCAGAAGCAAGAAGAATGTGTGATGAAAGTGAGACAAGAGAAGTATTTAAAAATCCATTCCTCATGGGAAGATTGATCAAAACGATGAACAATAGGATGTGAATCATTTCATCTACCAGAGCATTGCTCAACTAATTTTATTCTCTTATACTATGTATCATGAAAAATTCAGAAAAAAATTGTGATAAAAAGATTACTAGATCCAATACTCGGAATACGTTAAGAAAAAAACTCAAAAACTTGTGATATGCAAGTGCTATATCGTCAGTTTTGCTCTTTTCAAGTTGTGGAGGACATGAATCAAATTTGACCAAACTATCAAAAGAACACGATGATGCAATAGAGAACATAACAACACAAAAAGATGAATTAAAGGATGCACAAGAAGACCTTAAAGATGCTCAAGAAAAAGTAACCAAAGAGCAACAAGACGTTATTGATGCTATAAACAAAGAAATAAAGCTTAAACAAAAACTAGAAAAAGAAAAAATAAATCCATAAAAAAAACAAAAACATAGAGCAACAAAAACTGGCTAAATCAGCCAGTTTTTTTGTATATAAAAAAGTCCTCTAAAATTTGCACTGAGTTCTGGAAAATTATGGTTCAGTAATTTTGCTTGAACGATGAGTAAATTTGGTCCTTTAAAAAGTCCTCTAAAATTTGCACTGAGTTCTGGAAAATTATGGTTCAGTAATTTTGCTTGAACGATGAGTAAATTTGGTCCTTTAAAAAGTCCTCTAAAATTTGCACTGAGTTCTGGAAAATTATGGTTCAGTAATTTTGCTTGAACGATGAGTAAATTTGGTCCTTTAAAAAGTCCTCTAAAATTTGCATTTTTTCGCATTTCCAGGTATAATTAAATATATAAAAAATACTTTATATATTCCTACAGAAAAAATGGCTACTACACTCAACAAAAATCTAGAACTAGTATCAGGTCAAGAGCAGGTCAAAAGCAAAAAAGACCAGATGCTTGAAAATCTCAAACTCGAGATGCTCAAGGGATTAAAACTTGATCAAAAACTCGTAGAAAGAAATACCGTTACAAAAAAGCTTACGGATAACTTCGTAGATTTTAAAATCGGAGATATTGATTGGACGGAATCTTTCTGAAAAAAAGACATAAAGATAGATGAAAAAAAATATAGCAACATGACGGAAAGATATAAGGAAATTATTAAACTCGGCGTGCTTAATCCAGATTATAAAAAGAAAAAAATAGAATGGTGCAGAGATCTTGCTGAACAAATCATTTTGGATCAAAACAAGATGATAGAATTTTCATCCACAGAACAATTTGATGGAAAAACAGCTGAAGAAGAAGCAAAAGCGTCATTTGAAAGATTATATAAAAATAGTAAATATAATAAAAAAATAGAGCTCATAAAAAAGATCAACGGAAACGAATCTCATTTTATCATCAAACGAACCAAAAAACAACTCGAAGAATTAGAAAGAGCAGAAAAAGCTTATGAAGCACTTCATGGTAGTGAAGCACAACAACCTGTAGCTACAGCAAATGAACCAGTAGGTACTGAATGACCTCAACCATGAGCACCGACACTGCAAAATACCCAACAACAGACACCAAATACAATGGATGATGTAACCAAAGAAGCATTGAGAAAAATGAAAAAACAATTGGAAGCTATGAATATAGGAGAAACAACCGACCTTACGATGCCTGATGGTAAAATTATTAAACTTCAAAAAAAAGACGAAAAATGATGGGTATGTATAACCAATCAAGTAACTGAATTTAATCAATATATCGATAAAGATCATTTTGTAGTAGAAAATGGAAACAAGAGTTATATCAGTTATGTAAGTAATGAAAATCTCTGGAAATTTTTAAATATACCAGATGATGATATTATTATACCGACACCTGTTCCTGAACCAATTGAAGAAGAAGAGGGAGAACTCGGTCCCGTAGAACTTACCGCAACTATTTCTGATACAACCCAAATCACTCGTGCTATCGCTGAACGCCAAGCAGGAGAAAAACTGAGAAAAATATATAAAAATACTGCACGATATAAACCACGATCACGACCAACCAAAGCAGTATTATTTTTGGGAAGATGATATATGAAAGATCATTATACCCGCAAATATATGAACATGAAAAAGGGTATGCAACGAGATGAAAATCTTGTAAAATGAGCAGACAGACACGAAATGGAAGAAGGGACTCAGTTTAATGAAGCAATCCAAAACGTAGGAAATATTGATGCAAATAATTATCCAAGAACATATGTAGCATTAGATACCCTAGCAAGACAAATGACTGGTGACGGAAATACGATGCCACCACGACAAAGAGGAATAACTGATCCACTTTTCCAACAACAATTTACCGCTATTATCAGAAGAAATCTTGATACAACAAGACCAGCAACAGCGACAGATGCAAACTGGAAACCACTTGCACAAATTATCAAAAGTAATGATATCCAACAGATGTCTTCCAATATCACATTGAAATTAAATGGATTTAGAGATCATCAATCAATGTCATGGGATATTGCAGACCACATCACAAGAAATCCTAATGAGTCAGATGCAACATTTAGTGCATTTTCTAGAGCTAGAATAATCAAATACTTCAATACCTACAAAAAAAATCCAGAATTTTTGAAAACCATGAAGATCAGACTTGATGATCCGACAGCTATGCAAGAGCTCAGAAGACTCCAAGCACACAACTGAGCATTGACACAGATAGCAGCACAGACGATGAAACTCAAAGTACAAATCCTTGTCAAAGGAGAAGAAGCATATGATGTAAAACAAGAAGGATGAGTTATGACAAAAATAGGTAATCGATTGGATAAACCAATTTCAGACAAGAGTAGATTTGGTAAATGGATGGAAAGACATCCATTTGCAAAAAATGCATTCTGAACACTTCGATGAATAACAAAACTCGGAGCAATGATTACTCCAGCAATACTCCTCGCTCCTCTAGGACCGCTCGCAGTTGCATGATGAGCAGGTGGAATGGCATTTGCCAAGACGCTCTTCAAAAAATATGCACATTACAACAAAGAACATATAGGATATCAAAGAAATCAAGCAACTAATCTTTTGAACAACACAGCAGAACGTGATAGATTGATGAACGAAATGAGTCAGATGAATCCAGCAAGTAGATTTATGCTCTACTATTTCGGACTTGGTAAAAAAGCAAGAGATGTAAGACAATTTAGAGATTATGTAATGACAACGCATGACCAACTAGAAAATTCAAATACCCTAGGAAATAGAATAGAAGGATTGTTAAAAAAACCACAACTTACTGCTACTGAACAACAAGAATTAGAAAAATATATATCTGAATGACTTGCACGTTTGGACTTCCACAAAAAGACCGGACAAAATTTCTTGGGATCAAAAGACAAAGACGTAGCAGAAAAAGAATATCAAAATATCTACAGATTAGTACTCACCTGATCTATGAGACTCAATCAAGATTTGGATGTACTCAGACAAAACAACTATTATGACAATGAAATGGATCTTATCAATAATGGAACAGGTGATGATGTAGACCAAATCGGATACAAAAAATCACGAAAGAGATTTAAACATCGTCAAACAGAAAAAGCTTTACTCGGTGCCGTGAAAGCATGAGGAATAGCATTTGGATTATCATATCTCGCTACAAGTTTAGCAAGCACAAAAGAATCCACAACAACACTATCAGACAACACAGCAGTGAAAGAAAATTTTGTACTTGGTGGACACGAAGCTAATACATCAAATGGAATATATAATCCTGCAAAAACATTTTTTGATGCATGAAATACTGCAGGAAAAAATGTGGCATTCCCTTATGGATGAGGTACAGATGCTACACGTGTAATAGCTGGACATTTAACTCCAGCAGAATACGCAACTAAAGTAGCTGAAGTAAGCAAAGAGATTTCTGCAATGGGAATAAACCCGACAACCAAAGCAAATTTATTAGGTGAATTAACTAAACAACCATGGTTAAGTGTTACAGGACAAGCCAATGCAGCACTTCATAATATGAGATGTGTAGAAGGAATAGAACAATTAGCAAAAGCATTGAGTGATAGTACAAACGCAGCAAATATTGTTATAGCACCACATTATGCACCAAGTGTATTTGATGTGACTGCAGCAACATATAATAATGCAGCAGAAAGAGTGGTACAATGAGCTTTGTGATATTCACAAGAAATAACAACAGCAGCACATACTATACCGATACCTATTCCTGGATATATGAACACATTCAAAGAACCAGATAGATATGACGAAGAATGAAAACCAAGAAAAGGCGAACAAGAAAGAAAAACAAGATCACCAGCTCCCAAAGTAAAACCACAAACTGAAAGTAGACCAGCGAGAAGAAGATCAGGAGAAAGTGTAGAAGAAACACAATTTACCAACGCCAATAATTAATTTTATTAATTATACAACATTATCATGGATGCAATAGAAAGCAAAGTCCAAAAGCTCCAAGAGCTATCAAGAAAGCAAAAAAAGCTTAATGAATTTAAGCAAGATATTGCTGATATTTTGGGAAATGCTGATATGAACGAAAAAAAACAAATAGCAGAAAAAATGAGTACTATGAAATACGAAAGTATGGATCAGGCCAGAAATCTACAATTTATCGTACCTCATGTCGTCAAAGAATCCTATGATCATAATGGACCAAAAGGAGAGTTTATAATTCCTCCAAAAGTTACACCAGTAGTTGAACCAGTAGCTGAACCAGTAGTTGAACCCGTAGTTGAACCCGTAGTTGAAAATACTACAGATGAAGAAGAAGAGGAACAAAAGAAAGAGTGACGATTTAAAAAACAATGAAATAAAATAAAAAACACAAAAGAAAAAATAAAAGAAAATCGAAAAAATGCTTCAGATGAAAGAGCACAAAAAAAACAAGAAAAAAAAGATAAAGAAAATAAAGTAAAAACAGAAGAAAAAATACAAGCA
>Ga0194052_1000022_pt1 | contig 121857 bp, 105 predicted proteins | sample SepL226m_MetaG_FD_160117 | JGI IMG/M metagenome (GOLD analysis project Ga0194052, IMG submission 160117) | Anoxic zone freshwater microbial communities from boreal shield lake in IISD Experimental Lakes Area, Ontario, Canada - Sep2016-L227-6m | ecosystem: Environmental > Aquatic > Freshwater >...
ATGTATGAATACCAGATGAGAATGGTTGAATTGGTATAATCTGAGCTGTACCTGCCATACATGGAGCTGTACCTATGAGCGTTGTGCCATCAAAGAGATTGACAGTGGAACCAGAGGTACAGGTGAGAGTGAATCCAGGGGAGGTATCATTGGTTATATTATCTGTGCTTGATATACCACGATCATCACTATCTACGAGATCTGGTATACCCGGAGCAGAATTCGTAAAAGAGTCTTTTTTCATCAGAACTACTGATGGTGATCTATAAGAAATAGTCCCTGCAGCATTTGTAGTAGAAGAGGTAATATAATACAATTTAGCCAACTGACTCAAGGTAACTGGTATATTGACCGAATTACCTGTACATGGAACTGTTGCTATTACTTGGATATCATTATATATGGTGGCCGTTCCTCATGCTAGACAGGAAACAGTAAAAGTTACTTCACTGTTATCCGTAACATCAATCATTTCTCCAGAAGAAGTACTGATAATTCATGTTTTATTAACTACTGTTGGACGAGAAGGTGTTAGAGGTCTTGTGGTATCAATTATGAGATCTTTATTTCCAGAGAGACTCTTAGCTCCTGTTGGAAGTATGAGAGAAGCATTATTATTGCTACTGTCACGAATGCTGGATCCTGTAGGGAGCGAAAGCGCATTACTCGTTACATAGTTTAAATCTGAAGATGCATCTTCATCTACAACTGTGTATTCAAATGTCAGCATGTTTGTTCCGGATCAATTCACATAAGGAGCTACCGCATCTCTTATACCTGTTTCCATCTTGAGAGTTGGAGTACCGATTACTATTACTGGCTCAGAAAATTCCAGGGTGATAGGTAGTACTATTCCTGACTTATAAGCTCCATTGTTTGTTGGAGAAGTAACATTGATAATAGTGGGATTTGTTGTATCTACAGCGGCAGCGATTTTTTGGGAGGCATTACTAGTAATTGATCCTATGTAGTCTCCAGATCATGTCGCAACAACTTTGAAATATTTATCAATATCATTTATAGTAAATGTATAGCTTGCACCTGTTGCTCCAGCCACATCAGTATAAGTCCCTGTAGCTGTGTCGGATTTTTCCCACTGATAAGTGGCTGTAGTTCATATGGGTGAGAAAGTTGCAACAAGAGCATTTCATACATTAGTAGTTCCAGTGACGAGAAGTGTAGCCGTGATAGGAATTCGGGAAGTGGTAAAACTTATTTCATTTCCATAAGCTGTCCCAACACTATTTGTTGCATAGGCGCGTACATAATAGGTCGTATTTGCTTTGAGACCGGTCATAGTACCTGAGCCGTTTGTAGTTTTTGTTGTAAGGGCTGTAGTTGGTCCTGTGACTGTGTTCCATATAATACCATTACTGGCAATAGCTGTTCCTCCATTTGAAATAATATTCACACCACTTATAGCACTATTTGGTGTAATATGGGAGATAATAGTAGTTTCAACTGCAGGTTTTGTGAATACTGGTATTGTCACTCTAGGATCCGTATTAGTTGGAGCCATGGTTTCCGTTGGAGCTTCGGTAGTAGATGCAATAACTGTTTCTGTTGGAGCTTCTGTACTGGTTGGAGCCATGGTTTCCGTTGGAGCTTCGGTAGTAGATGCAATAACTGTTTCTGTTGGAGCTTCTGTACTGGTTGGAGCCATGGTTTCCGTTGGAGCTTCGGTAGTAGAAAATGTTTTTGAACCGTCGAGTGTTTTTATAATTCCTGTGAATAAAGGTCCCAAAGCTCCACCAGCCCCTAAGTTAATATCACCACTATTGAAAGAGGCTGTAATACTTTGCCAGCTATTTTTTCCAGCCGATGTTTGTTTAATCCAGGTATTTCAGAAATCAGTAGATGTTGCGATATTGCCAGTAACTCCTGAAGAGGTGGTTTCCTGAGCTGCAACCAGAATTGTATTCGAGTTATTTGTGGCTGAGGTAATAGCATACCAACCCCCTGCGTCAGCAGATGAAATGTGCCAATTATTTCAACTATCAAGAGATATATAGATATTTGATGGTGTAGAAAATCCTCCGGGGATTGCTGCTAATCCAAAATTATCCCCATAAGGGAAAGATGTTAGAGACCACCAATTCCTTTTTCCAGAAGATGTCTGAGTTATCCATGTTTTCCCGAGATCAGTTGAAGTGAATATGTAGTCACCATTTGCTCCTGTAGCCAGCAAGGTTTTGCCTTTATTTATAGATGAAGTGAGAGTGAGTAAATATAATCCTTCACCAATAGACTCATGTACAATCCAAGTCTTTCCATAATCAATGGAAGTGTAAATATAACCATTAGGTCCATCTGCTGCAGCGGCAGCTAAAATACTTTGATTATTTTCCATGGATGCAGTCACACGGGTCCAATTATGGGTTCCCTCTGGATACCATGTAGATCCTCCATCTGAGGATGATATAATATATCCACCAGTATGAGTCGCTCATTGTGCTGCACCTGCCAATACTGTTTTTGTATCGTTAAATGATACAGTAACTGGGCCCCAATTACGTGAACCAGCTTGTGGTTGGGGTGTCCACGTATGACCCAAATCTGAAGATGTGTATATATACCCCTCAATATTTCCACCGCCCTCTATTCCTGCAACCAACATTGAATGACTACTATTCGTAAATGAAGCAATCGATCACCATTCTTTTGTATTAGGTATATCTGAAGGGGACCATGTTTGTCCATTATCAGTAGAGATATAGATATGTCCATCTGGATCGTCACTGTTAATGCTATTGTATCGAGAAGTTGCTGCTAATACTATTTTTCCTTCATGTTGAAATGATGTTATCGATGTCCAGTCTCTTTTTCCAGCTGATGTCTGTTCGACCCATGTATTTCCGAGATCAGTGGAAAGATATAAATATTTTTCGTAATAATTTTTAGTAGTACTTTTTGACCCTATTATCCCAATCAGTGTTTCCGCATTATTTATGCTTATGGTGACTGGGGTATTGAAATAACTATCAAATCAACTATTCGGAAGGGGTTTTTCTACCCAAGTAGTACCTAGGTCACTGGACGTAAAGACAGATGCAGTTCCATCTCTATTCTTCGCTATGGCTGCTATTACGGTTCTAGTATTATCTGTGGCAACACTGATACTTTCCCAACCATAAGGGACAGAAGCGGGGGTATAATGACTCCATGTTTGTCCGAGATCGGTAGAAATATATATAGTTCCTCCACTGCCAGTCAGTGATGCTGCAGCTAGGACTGTATGATTACTAGATGTTGATGAAGCAATAGAACTCCAAGAATCCTGTCCTGCTGATGATAAGGGTGACCAAGTCATACCAGCATCACGTGATATTTTTAGGTATCGATCGCTTTCTGCTGTCTCTTTTGGTACTGCGATTTCTGTGATATTGTTCCCATCAGGAAAAGATACCAGAGAATTCCAAACTTGCATAGTGGAACTATTAACAGGTTCATTTGATTGCCAAGTATCACCCAGATCAGTAGAAGTATATATATATCCTGCACTTACTGGAGCTATAATAATAGAATTTACTCCATCAGAGGCTGACGATATATTATTTTGCCATGATCGTATGCCGGCACTCATTGATTTATTCCATGTCTTTCCATCATCCTTTGATATATAAATTGCACTCTTTCCGTTTGGTTCAGTTAGATATGATATGGCTGCATATACAGTAGTTTTTCCTTGAGTAAATGAGGTCATACTTTGCCAATGCCCAGGCATACCTATTGGTGTGGATACGGAGGTCCAGGTTCCCAATCATGGAGATTCTGTAGTAGCATTTGACCCCAAGAACATCTTGGTGATGTTATTTGGCAAAAAATGAAATAAGGTCGTAATCGCAGCAAGAAATACTACGAATACTAGGAGCCTTTTTTTGGTTGTCATATAAATATATTAAGAATATGAGCATATTCATAGTACCATACCCAACTATGAAATGCAAATATTCAGTTCTATTTAATTAACCAAATTTTATATCTATCTTATTTTTTTGTTTCTGCGAGAATTTCCTGAAGTCCCCTGGATATTTCTTGGCGTTTTTTCGCAACAAATTCAATACCTTTTGCTGTTATGTGAACCATTATCTTTCGTCTATCTTCAGTTGCATGAACACGTTCCACAAGAAATAATTTTTCTAGTCTGTCGACTAATCCCGTTGCTGCAGCAGTACTATGCCCCATTTTTTTCGCAATATCTGACATAGTTAAATATTCCTCACTTGCTAAATAAGTGAGCAAAAAGAATTGAGGGAAAGAGACATTTTCCTTATTAAGTTCAGGGGATAGATTTAGAATAACTGATTTCTGTGTGAACAATACAAAATCAGCCAGCTTTTCAGCATCTGCTCTGTTTTCGGGACTTGGTTCTCAATCTCTAAGCGTATTCATAAATAAGTAGTTATTGAGAAATTACTATATTTATAATTAATGCTATGTCAAGTATACTGTTCCTTGTTTTTTTATGAGCCATTTTTTTCAGAGTTCTTTTTTGCCACCAGTACGAGTTGAGAGAAAACGATCTAGTTCCGTGAGAAGAGCACGAGAAAATCCATGAGTAGAGCCATTTGCTAACTCATAGAAACAGCGAAGTAGCTCATGTTGAAATCCTATAGGCAAGGATTGATACCAGTCATAATCGAACTCTTTTTTAGTAATATTTTCAGCGAAAAAAATATTAAATCCTTCCTGGAGTTCCTTCGCAGATTCCGAGAGCCTTTCTAGTGCTTTTCCAGCTTCTGAATTGATAGTCTGGAGACATGGTAATACCTCATGTCTGAGCAGATTTCTCGGAATTGTCGTATCTTTATTTGTCTCATCGACACCGTAGGGGAGATTATTATTTTGTGCATATTCTAGGATTTCCTTTTTCGATACCTCCAGAAGTGGGCGAAAATAGTATCATGAAAGACGCTCAATTCCCACAAGACCTGTTATGCTCGTTCACTTGGTGATTCGATAGAGCAGAGTTTCTGCTTGATCATCAGCATGATGAGCTGTTAGAATGTAATCTGCATGGTGTTTTTCCCTGATTTCTTCCAGCCATTCTTTGCGAATATTTCTGGCACATTCCTCGATAGTTGTTTTGGTTTTCTTTGATTTTTCACGGATATTGGTTCTGAGACACTCATAAATAAGATTATATTTCTCACAGTAGTGCTCAACTATTTTTTGATCTCGTTCAGCGCTTTCACGGAGTCCATGGTGGATGTGAGCAACTCTGGCTGAATTTATGAAATTTTTTCAATAAAAATGTCGGAGCATTTCTAATAGAACCATGGAATCCGGTCACCCAGAACAAGCCACAATAACCTTTTTAGTATTGAGAGGAGAGAGAGATTTTAGGATTTTTTCTTCAAATGTGAGTTTTTTTTGAGGAGACATAATGATTATTGTATGAATATTTTTGCAAAATGAAGAAATATAGGGTACTATGTATCCGTGACTCAGACTACAAACACTCTTGAAAACATCAAAAACCTCATAAAAGAAAAACATAAAGGGGGTGCTTTTTATAGGTCAGAATTTCATACTATTCTTGATGATGTAAAAATTGCACTTGATAGACAAGACTCTGATAGTGCTCTCAATTCCCTGATTCAATGAGCTATTAGCCTCAAGGCTTCCGATGTTCATCTGGAAATTCATGAACATGACTCTGTTCCACGTTTTCGTATCGATGGAGATCTAGCTCCACTTGGCACTCTCTCACTCAAAGAGCATGAGACGCTCGTAGAGAGACTGAAGTATCGCTCAAATCTCAAACTCAATGTTCATAATGTTCCCCAAGATGGTAAATTTCGTCTTGGTAAAAGTGAAAAGGATACGCATATCGATATACGCGTTTCGGTGATGCCAACACGCTATGGCGAGAGCGTGGTATGTCGTGTTTTGGATGCCACTAATAATGTTCTCACCATCGATGCTCTTGGTATTATCGGTTCGCAAAAAACTGCTATTCTTCATTCGCTGGAGAAAAAACAATGAATGATTCTCGTGACAGGTCCAACAGGGTCAGGTAAAACAACAACCCTCTATACCCTGATTGATATTCTCAAAACCCCTGAAGACAAGATTATTACTCTCGAAGATCCTATAGAATATCAGATACCTGATGTTCTACAATCTGAGATTAATGAACGAGAAGGATATACTTTTGCTTCAGGAGTACGATCGGTTCTTCGTCACGATCCAGATATTATTATGATAGGGGAAATACGTGACCTCGACACAGCAAATACAGCTATTCAAGCTGCTCTCACAGGTCATCTTGTTCTCTCGACGCTCCATACAAAAAGTTCTATAGAAACCGTTGATCGTCTCGTGAACATGGGAGTTTCAAATTATGATATTGCAGCTTCGGTGGATATCATCATCGCGCAAAGATTGGTACGACGAGTCTGCCACCATTGCGGAGTAAGTGATGAAAATATCACAGTAACATCAGAAGATATAGAACTCCTAAAAAAATATTGATCTGAAAAAGCATTTATACAACACTGAGTTGGCTGTGAAGAATGTGGTTTCACTGGCTACAGTGGACGAGTTGGTATCTATGAAATATTCTCTGTGACAGACGCTATTCGTGATACGATTCGGGCTGGTCATACTGATACTGAGATGTTTAATCTCGCTCGACGTGATGGATTTTTGACACTTGCTGATGACGCGAGAGCGAAGGTACTTCTTGGCATGACTACCGCTGATGAATGCGAAAAAAATGGGCTACTTTAATATAAATCTAATAGAAAGAAATCACAAGAGATAGATAGTTTAATATATCTTATACCTTTATTCTGCATAAAATAAAGATTTTTTCATTCAATTCATCTTGAAAAGGGGAGAGAATATGTACTCTATCTCTGTATTTATTTTTTATTTTTCTATGGCAAAATCTTCTCAGAAGAAAACCTCTTCTACTACGAAAAAGACTTCAGCAAAAAAGACTGAGTCTCCTGCAAAAAAAGCTGCGAAAGCAGTTCCTGCTAAGACAGTTGTTCCAAAGGCGGTTAAGAAAGCAGTTCCTGCTAAAAAAAGTCCTGTGGTTAAAAAAGAAGTAGTTACTCCTCCGAAAAAAGTGGTAAATAAATCAACACCAAAAAGTGTTGCAAAAGCACCAGTTGCAAAAAAAACTGTAGCACCTAAAAAAGTGACTACCAAAAAAGTTTCTACACCTAAAATGTTGGTAGAGAAAGAATTGGTTCATAAGGCTGCTTCTGCAAAAGTAGAAAAAGAGGAAACAGTAAAAGAAGAAATAAAAAAAGAAATGTCTTCTGTTATTATCACTCTTGTTCTCGTCCTTATATTCGTTTGAGCACTTTACCTGTATTCTTTAATGATGTAGTTTTAGTGTTTGTTTTTCTTTTCGATGCGTTCTTATATTGTTGCCAATTTCCCTGCGAGTTTTTCGAGTTATTTTGATACGAGTATTATGCGTATCGCTCAAGAAAAAAATCTCTTTTCCCCGAAGTTTTACAACCTTGGGGATTTTTCTTTACAGGCACAACATCGTGTTGATGATAAGCCTTATGGCTGAGGAGCAGGTGCTCTCATAGAGATAGAACCTATGTATCGGGCCATTACCAGTATTGAGAAAGAAGTTTGAAAAACACTTCGTAAGATATACCTCTGACCTCGTTGAGAGCGACTCCGACAGCCAAAAATTGAACAACTTTCTGCTGAATTACGAGATGAAGATTACATCATTCTCTGCGGACACTATGAATGAATTGATCATCGTATTTTTGAAATATTTGAATTTGAACAATATTCTATTGGTGATTTTGTCATCAGTAGTGGGGAACTTGCAACTATGGTGTTTCTCGATTCCCTGGTGCGACTGATTCCATGAGTAGTATGAAATGATGACTCTCTCCGGGAAGAATCTTTTTCGGAGGCTCTTGAATGAAAAACGGAATACCCACAGTATACCCGGCCAAGTGATTTTATGGGTTATAAAGTACCTGATGTTATCCTCTCTGGCGATCCAAAGAAAATCCAAAAATGGAGAAAAGAAAATAGTTTTTAGGCAGCTATGGCTTCGTCTTGTGTTATTTCTACGGTAGTTACTGTATCAAGTTCTGGCAGCAGATAGGCTGTTCTTTTATTAAATTCCCTTATCACTTGAGGAGTTATCTTCTTAGGTTCAGAGCTATCTTTTTCTGAACATCAGGGGAAGCCAGTAAGTCATATTCAAAGCAGATAGACTACATATCAGCAGACCTCTCTTTCTATTAATGTTGTACTTTTAGAATCCTTTTTATTATTGAAAATAGTATCTTTAGAGTAGCAGATACTCACTGGTTCACCATAATTTCCTCACACAAGCTTCTCGGCATATGCTATGAGTTCTTCAGGTGTTGCATTATCTGAGAGTTGCATAAAAAAATGGTTAAAAAAAATCTCCTGGAATAGGAGATTAAAAGGAAAATGAAACACAACGAGCCAAGCATTCTGGTCAGAAAATGAATGATTCTTTATACTTCATTAAAATCTAATTGTATACACTTTTTTACAAAGTAAAATTTTTTATTTCATTTGCGATTATAGTAATTTTCTTATAATCAGCAGATATGAATCCAACCTCCTTTTTTAGTACTCTTTCGCAGCTGGATATTAATATGGTCTTTCGCTGCGTGATACTCTATATCTTTATTATTTGGTTTTGTATTGTTGTTTGGGTGGCAAAAGATATTAACAACCGTACACGCTCTCTTTTGTTCCAAATCTTCTGTATATTTATCGTACTCTTTTTGACGCCATTGGGTATATTTATCTACCTCTTGATTCGTCCACAGAAGACACTTTTTGAAAAAATATTTGAAGAAGAATTTCTCAAACTCGATGCTGAATATAAAAAAGAAATCGCTGTTGAGAAAAAAGCACTCTCACATTCTATGGATATTCAAAAAATGAGAACTCATCATCAATAGTCTATGTTGGTAATGACTTTCGGGACATTTGATAGATTTCATCCAGGTCATGAATACTATCTCAGAGAGGCAAAAAAGCTTGGAGATACTCTCATAACTATTGTGGCTCGTGATAATACTGTTGAACGAATAAAATGAAAAAAACCTCGAGACCTAGAATGAGATCGTATGAAAAACATTATCGCCTCAGGACTTTCTGATAAAGTAGTTCTTGGCTCAGTCTCTGATCCATATCAAGTACTTCTTACCCATCAACCAGATATCCTCTGTTTCTGATATGATCAGAACTCATTTAATAACAAAAAATTAGAAGAATTTCTCCAAGAACATAATCTCACCCCAGAAATTGTTCGACTTCCAGCCTTTAATCCAGAGAAGTGGAAGAGTTCTTTGCTTTAAGCCATTCCTCAGTTTCCCGTAATTGATCCATCGATCCAATATCAAACCATTTTCCCTGCAGACGATATCCGTAAATATTCTCCAGTTTGCAAATATATGCAATAAGGTCTCCAGCTCTATCCGCTTTGCCTGAATCGATGACAGCCTGCACATGTCGGAGTGTTGAATTTTTGAAGCAATAAATGAGTGTTGCAGAGAGTGTAGAAATGGGGTTTTCTGGTTTTTCGATAAAATCTAAAATTCTCTGTGATTCATCCATATGAAGGTTGTTGAGTTGTTTTGTAGCTTCTAGATTACCAACATCATAGAGAGCAATAATATCTCATTTATCTTCAAATATTCCTACCATATCAGAGAGGTTATCTTCAAAAAAATTATCTCCTCCAAATATCATAACATCTTCAATAATTTTATGTTTATTTATTACAAATTGTATATCTCCAAGAGATCAGAGACGATCTTCATTTGAAAGTGTCATGTCATTTACAATAATAATATCATCTCTTTTTTTCTCTTCTTTCCAGGCATCAAAAACATGGGCAAATTTCTCGTTAGTGACAATAAAAATTTGCGAAAATCCTCCAAGAGTATCAATTTTATCCAATAAATAATCTACTATAGGGCGACCTCATACGGGCACCATAGGTTTTGGGGCATTGAGAGTCAGTGGATAGAGGCGAGTTCAGTACCCACCAGCGAGGATAATAGCTTGCATAATTTATATTAGATTTACAGAGATTGTATTAAGTGGAGTTTTTTTGCAAATAAAAACTTTTTCATATACTAAACACACGTTATACTCCTACGCTTTGATGCCATAATTTGTATAATGCTGCGGAGCTTTCATAATCAAGGCTACGGAAGTATTATGCCTGTAGCATGAAAGCGAAGAAGTATATTTATTTACTCTTTCCTCCTTTATGGCACAAAAAAAAATCGAATTTTCTGATGGTGTTAAAAAAAAGCAATTAGAGAGCTCTGCTTCTGGTACTCCTGGTTGAAAAACATCTGGGAAAAAGCCAATGAAACAGAGTTACACTGCATTACTTGGACTTCTGATAATTTCACTCCTCTTCTGAGGTGCCTTTTTTATTTTTCAAAATGATTCACAGGTCACTGATGTGACTATATCGGATCTTGTCCAATCCAATAAGGCAGGGAAGTACTCTGCTATAGAAGTGCGTGATCAGACAGTGACAGCAACACTCAAGGATTCAGGGGTTGCCGCTTCTACTCCGACCCCATCATTTTCACTTGTTCCAGCGGTTGATCTCTCAAAGAAGGAAAAAGCTGTTCTTCCACTTAATGATACACTTAAAGACATAGGGATTGATATCGATAATCCTGGAACTACCAAGATTTCTGTCAAAGATACGACCTCGCTCCATTTCTGGGCTGATCTCGCTCCGACGATAGTTGGAAGTGTTCTCTTTTTGGTTATCTTCATCCTCTTGATGGGCAAGATGATGTCTGCGGGCGGTGGGCCAATGGGCTTTATCAAAAATAAAGCAAAACGCTACGAACCACAAAAGGGGAAAATTATGTTTACAGATGTAGCTGGTTCTGCTGAGGAAAAACAAGACCTTCAGGAATTCGTCGATTTTCTCAAAAATCCAAAAAAATATCAAAAACTCTGAGCAAAAATTCCACGATGAGTCCTCATGGTATGACCTCCAGGTACTGGTAAGACACTTCTCGCTCGTGCAGTAGCAGGGGAGGCAGGCGTACCATTTTTCTCCATCTCTGGTTCGGAATTTGTTGAAATGTTTGTGGGTGTGGGTGCGGCTCGTGTTCGAGATCTCTTTGCAGAAGCAAAAACACATGCGCCATCCATTATTTTTATTGATGAAATCGATGCTATTGGTAAAAAACGATCTACAGGTTTTGGCGGTGGGCATGATGAAAGAGAGCAAACACTCAATCAGATTTTGACAGAAATGGATGGATTTGATAATGAAACCAATGTTATCATCATGGGTGCAACAAACCGTGCTGATGTCCTCGATAAAGCTTTACTTCGTCCTGGGCGATTTGACCGAAAAGTCACTATCAATCTCCCAAATCTCGAAGACCGAATTGCTATCCTCGAAGTTCATGCACGCAATAAACCAATGTCTAAAAAGATTCATTTTAGAAGTATTGCGAGTTCGACAATTGGTTTTTCTGGTGCGGATCTCGAGAATCTGCTCAATGAAGCAGCCATCCTCGCTGGACGAGAAAATGCTTCTGAAATTACACAAGCGATGATACAGCAAAGTATCGAAAAAATCGTGATGGGAAATACGAAGCAGTCTCATGTCATGACAGACTTTGAACAAAAGCTCACAGCCTATCATGAAGTTGGGCACGCTATCGTTGGTAAAATGACGAAACATTCCGATCCAGTTCATAAGATTTCTATCGTTTCTCGTGGGTCGGCTGGTGGTGTGACCTGGTTCCTCCCAGATAAAGATCGTACTTATATTACCAAGGCGAAAATGATTGATGAGCTCGCTGTCTTCTTTGGTGGACGAGCAGCTGAAGAGATATTTTTCTGAAAAGAATATATCACAACGGGCGCCTCATCAGATATAGAACGAGCGACAGATATTGCACGAAATATGATTACTCGTTATGGATTTGATGCAGATATTGGTATGGAGAATATTGCAGGTCGTATGGTGGCTGATAACTATCTCTGAGAAACAGCTGATGGTAATGCTATCTCTGATGAAACCAAGCTGCTTGTTGATCAAAAAGTACGAGAACTTCTTCGTCAAGCCTATGAATCTGCTAAGAAAATTATTACAAAAAATCGTGATCTTCATGAGAAGATTTCAGCTGTCCTGATGGAAAAACAAGAAATGCTCCGAGAGGAATTTGACCTCTTTTTTGAAGGTATGGATGTTCCTGAAAAGATGGAATTATAGTACGATATAGAGAAATATCGATCGACTAAATATTCTTCACTTCATTGATTAAAAAAATGTTTTAAATAATAGGGCCTTTTCTTTGCACTTTATGTATTATATGATACAATAAGTTCAAGATATAGTTCTATTTATGACAAATATTTCCACCCTCCTTGGCCATGAAGCCGAATCTCTCCTTGGTAATTTCACCCCAAAGATTTCCAAAGAATCATTGATGCTGCCATGAGCAGATTTTGTAGATCGTGCTTTTAATCTCTCAGATCGATCCCCTCAGGTACTTCGGAGCCTACATGAACTCTATAATCACGGACGACTTTCAGGGACGGGTTATTTATCTATTCTCCCAGTTGATCAAGGGGTTGAGCATTCCGCAAATGCGTCTTTTTCAACCAATCCTGAGTACTTTAATCCTGAAAATATTTTAAAGCTTGCTGTTGAATCTGAATGTAGCGCAGTGGCAACTACTTTTGGTGTCCTTTCATCCGTTGCACGGAAATATGTTGGGAAAATTCCCTTTATTGTGAAAATTAACCATAATGAACTTATGAGTTTTCCACAGTCTCCACGACAAATTATGTTTGGTAGTGTGCAGGAGGCATGGAATCTCGGAGCAACTGCTGTTGGAGCAACAGTGTATTTTGGATGAGAAACCAGTCGTGATGAATTAGTTGAAGTTGCTGAGGCATTTGAGATAGCACATTCTCTTGGTATGGCGACAGTGCTCTGGTGTTATGTTCGAAACAATGCTTTTCAGAAAGACGGTGTAAATTATGAAACTGCTACCGATCTAACTTCTCAGGCAGTCCATCTCTGAGTAACCATCAAGGCTGATATCATCAAGCAAAAAATGGCTGATTGTAATGGAGGTTTCAAAAATATCGGCTTTTGAAAAGAGAATAAAAATACTTATGAAAAATATATCGGAGAAAATCCAATCGATATGTGCCGTTATCAGGTGATGAATTGTTATGCTGGCCGGGTAGGGCTTATTAATTCTGGTGGCGCGTCCGTTGGAGGGGATGATCTTGCTCAAGTCGTGAAGACAGCTGTTATTAACAAGCGTGCCGGTGGGCATGGTCTTATTGTTGGACGTAAGGCATTTCAGAGGCCTATGGCTGAATGAATTGAGCTTATTAGGGCTATTCAGGATGTCTATCTGGATAATTCCATCACGATAGTATAAATATTTAATTAAGGTAGGTGGAAAAATGAAGGATTTTTGTTATTTTTTGTCATTGTTATTTCTTATATGATTCTCTTTATTTTTGATTTTGATAATACCCTCGCTGATACCTATTGACCGTTTTGAGAGGGGAATATCTTTCGTACAAAAACTCTCACTGATATCGAGAAAGCTACAGAAATTTATGAAAGAAATCGTCGATGACCAGATGATATTGTAATGTATAAAAATCTTCTTCACGAATATAATATTACACATCCTGAAAAATTTTTCCAAGATGCATGATTCAGTCAACAGCTTTTCTCAGACTGTGTTCCATTTTTTGAGAAAATCAAAAAAGATTCTCATATACAATCTGTCATCCTCACTACTGGTGATGAGGATTTTCAGAAACTCAAGCTTTCACTTACGGGAGCGGAAAAATTTGTCGATGAAATTTTCATTTCACGGAGTCGGGACAAAGTTGAGATGATAAAAAAAATTATTGAGAAATATCAACCAGAGCATACCTACGTAGTGGATGATAGAATTCGTATGACAGAGCAAGATTTTGATACTCCTATCACGCTCTACGAGATGGATCGGTCGTATCAGAAGAATGGCACAAATGTTATTCACAGCCTCACAGAGATACCACTTAATAAGATCTCTCCGAAAAAAATTATTGCTCTTAATTGGAAAAAATCTCAGAGCCCAGAAAGTAGTATTCAGCTTTTTGAGGTAACAATGCAATGTACCCATGATGTAAATTTAAATCCTATTATTTTTCCAGGAGACGATATTGTGCTAGAGACAGATTCTTCAGGTATCCCACTTGGATATCAGGATTTTGGAGGGGAAATAGATAGACCATATGTTTTGATTGGTCATATGGAAAGGAGACTGCAAGGAGAGTCAGAAGATAGTATTCGAGAGAAATTACAAAAAATTGCTTTACTCTCAATTACTCCAATCCTCTGTGTTGGCGCTCTTCTGGACACAGCTCATGAAGATATTATTTCAATACAACTCGAGGCACTAAGAGACTACCCGACCAATAAACCAATTATAATAGCCTATGAACCTGGAAATTCTATAGGATCTTGACGGACAGATTCTCTTGAAAATATCCAAAAAACTTATGCGATGATTTATCAATTAACCAAACGTTTTTCTGATGTTCATATTCTCTATGGTGGTAGTGTGAATCATGAAAATGTACGTTCTATTTTGGAAATAACTGATGGTGTTTTAGTGGGTAAATCAAGTCAAAATCCTGAAAGTGTAAAATTACTCTTTCAATCACTCAACAGTCTTTAAATTGAAAATTGGGTATAATAAAATATCTATAAAATAAATTGTATATTTGTATACTATAAAAAATAGTAGAATATTATACTTATTCTTGATAAAAAAATGAAGCAAGTAATATAAGCTTGTTCTATTTCTTATATTTATATATGAATCCTGCATCTCCTCTCATTATAGCTCTTGATAATATGTCCACAGAGCAGATACAGACGTTATGTGAATGATTGATCGCGCCAGTAACATTAAAAGTGAATGATTTATTGTTTCAAGAAGGATTAAAAGGAATATCTGATTTACGCCGTCTATTAACGTCAGCGGAATACGAGTGGATGTTGGATCCTAAATTTAAAGATATTTGAAACACAGTTGGTAATTATTTGCAACGACTCTATGATTCAGATATGCGAGATGCTACTTCTTTGTTAACTCTTCATGCATCATGAGGGACGGAAATGATAAAAAATGCAGTAAAAAAACGAGATTTGCTGCAATTAAAAACGAGACTTTTAGCTATCACAGTATTAACAACTATGACAGAATCTGATTGTAGAGAAATTCATGGTTGAGATATTAATACTACCGTTCTTCGACTCGCAAGGTTTGCTAAGAATAATGGAGTGGATGGCGCAGTATGTGCACCCAAAGAAGCTGAAATGCTTCGTAATGAAATGGGGGAAGATTTTTTAATAGTAACTCCAAATGTTCGACTTCCAGGTCAGGTGGTTGAAAATGATGATCAAAATCCTGATCGTTCACGTACACCGAAAGAAGCATTTGATCTGGGGGCGAGTCATATTGTCGTAGGTCGTCCAATTACTAAAGCGGAGCATCCTCCAGCTGTCATAAATCTTATTATGGAAGATGTAATGACTTCTAGACTGAATACTTGGAAGTAGATATTATTTTTAACTTTATTCTTATGTCAGCACTCGATAAAGATCCTTATGGTGTTTTAGCTTCCATGAAAGAAAATGGATCTTATAGAGATGGAACTCATGTCGTCTACAAAGCCAGCACTCATGGTAGACGATATCTCGATAAAGATGCTCATCTCAAGCAAACTGGAGTAGCGGAAAGAGTCATTGAATTGCTCGCACAAGGAATAGTGCCTGGAGCAGTGATTGTCGCTCCAGAAACAAGTGCTGAGACGAATCTCGGACAAGAAGTTGCGCGTCTTATTTGAGCAGATTGTATCCCAACAAAAAAAGTAGCAGACAAACATACTTTTGATCCAGAACATTTACGATGACTTCATGGACGACATCCACGAATTTTGATAGATGATATCCTCAATAACTGAGCAACTTTGGAACAAATTCAAGAAGCCTTAAGAGGTTCTGGACTTACGATAGACCAATTTCGTGTCATGGTGGATAGAAATCCTGAAAAATCCTCACAACTTTTAGTCCCAGTTTCTGCATTAGCAACAGTACAAATGGATCAATGGAATGAGAGTGATGTACCAGATGATTTAAAGCAACAGCCAATTACTACTAAATTAGGGAAAGCTCGAAATTGGGTACTAAAAGGTGGGCAGGATCCTTCTGTACAATTTCTTTTAGAAAGGCTCCACAAAGAAAGGCTCGGATTTTATTTCGATGATGGTATGAAAGTAGGTGATTCAGGAGAAGAGAGTCTAGCACTTATATCGAGATAGAAAAAATTTATTTCGCACTCCTCCAGGTCTTGCCAGAACCAATCTCTACGCTCATAGGGATTTCCCATGTGACGATATTTTCCATGATATGTTTCATAGTGTCTTCGACGATTTCGATTTCAGTATCGGGACATTCGACGACGATCTCATCGTGTACGGTCATCAATAGTCTAGCCTCAAGTTTCTTTTCTTTGAAACTCTCTGAGATTTTCACAATCGCGTATTTGATAATATCCGCACAGGTTCACTGAATTGGCATATTCATCGCCTCTCGCTTTGCCTGTTCACGAGCCATGGAATTATTATCTGAGAGTCACTTAATAGCTCGTCTTCGTCCAAAAAATGTCTCTGCATAGCCGACTCGTTTTGTTTCTGAGATGATATGATCAAAGTATTCTCGAGTTCGTGGATAGAGGGTAAAAAATGCATTGATAAATTCACCACATTCTGCAGGGGTTTTGTTAATCATCTTGGAAAGTCCAAACGGCGTAATGCCATACATCACACCAAAGTTCACGGTCTTTGCGAGCTTGCGTTCCGCAGGAGTAATATCCTCTTTTCAGAGAATAAAGCGAGCAGTTTCAGCATGGAGATCACGATTATTTCGAAAAACATCAAGCATCACATCATCCCCAGAAAGGCATGCAAGAATTCTGATTTCTATCTGAGAATAATCCGCCACAACATACGACCAATCTGGGTCTGATGGATGAAAGGCACTCTTGATTTCATCACTCCATGGGTCACCTGCGGGGATATTTTGGAGATTGGGACTATCACTCGACATACGACCAGTTGAAGCACCCAGAGAATCATAGGTAGTATGTACCCGTCCTGTCTCAGAATCAATATGTTTGGCGAGTCACTTCACATAGGTTCCGAGGAGCTTGCTCGCATGTCGGTGAGTGAGGATTTCTTTGCATATTTCATTCTCTTCTGCGAGCAGCATTAGTGTCTCTTCATCCACGCTCCAGCCTGTTTTGGTTTTACGAATGGGTTTGATTTTCATGACTTCAAAAAGGAGTTTCTGAAGTTGAAGAGGGGAGGCGAGATTGACGATGGTTTCTCCCGTGATTTTTGCAACATTGGATTCTATTTGTCTGATGGTATCCGTGAGTTCTTTTTCGAGTTTTTGAAGTATTTCATTATCGACGAAGACTCCCGTTACTTCCATCTCAGCGAGGACTCGTGCCACCGATGTTTCGAGGTCGAGAATCGGGTGAGTCATCGTCTCTCGTTCTATCAACCACATTGAAGCAGCTTGCATCGCAACATCAGATCATGTTGGGAGTTTTTGCTCAGTCATCTGCTCAAAAAAAGCCTCATAAGAGGTATTTCTCATGTGAGGCCAGAAGAGGGCATTTTCGAGTCGAAAATCTCGCATCGTGAAAGTGGTAAAGATTACAATCCTTTTGTGATATCATCAACGAAAGAATCAAGCTCTTTGGTGAGATCCTCTGTTGAAACGGTTGGTTTTGGAGTAGCGGTATTATCTGGAGCTGCAGGAGTTTTTCCTACGATGATGGGGGTTTTGGTTGTAGTCTCTTTTGTCACTGTCTCTGCATTGGTTGGCGGAGCGACATCCGCTCATAAAATAGTCATGGGTGGAGCTGGTGTTACAGGAACACTGTCATCTGCGGTAGATCGTATCAAAGTACAGCTTGTGAGTGTGAGAAAAAGAATTGCGAGAGGAAGGAAAAGTGAGCGTTTCATAAGAGAAAAAGTTAAGAAAATACAAAATACAAAGAGCAAAATACAAAGTGAAGGAATTATTGGTTTGAGTAACCAATTAAACGAACAAAACAAATTAAACTTACTATTTTTTTGAGCCTATTGAGTATACTTGGGAAAAGAAAAAAGCAAAAAATTTTGCAACTCCAAACTTTTCCCTATAATCGCTCCACGTGCGCTCGTAGCTCAGCTGGAAGAGTACCGGTCTTCGAAACCGATGGTCGTAGGTTCGAACCCTACCGGGCGCACCATTTAGCATCTAAAAACCTCCGTTTTTGCGGAGGTTTATTTAAATATCTTTGCTTATTTTCAGACGATTTTACAGTGGATATCAGCATCCTCATCACATTCATAGATAGCACAGAGTCTGTGATAACCATCAGCGATGATAATCCCAGAAGTTTTTGGATCACGGACGAGGAGGAGAGGAGAGAGGGCTTCTCATTTTTTAATTTTTTCACGGTCTTTTTGGACATGGTGGTTGCTCAATCCGAGCAGGCTGAGTCCAGAAGCACGGAAGATATCTTTGGACTTAAAAGTAGTGGTTTCTATCTTTTTCATTTCTCTCACAAATTTCTGAGCTACTTTTGGAGCAAATATCAGATTAAGATATTTCAGTGCTCAGGTATAATCCTGTGCTTCGAGGTTTTTAAGCCAAGAGATTTTTACGCTTTTTTTCATAAAAGAATTTTATGGTGGACCCACCTGGGATCGAACCAGGGACCAATCGGTTATGAGCCGACTGCTCTAACCCCTGAGCTATGGGTCCATATGCTTATAACACGTGATGATTGTATGCAAAAATCGTGACGAGCAAGTTTTTTTAAAAAAAGCTGCTAATGACCATTTATTGACAAATAAAAATAATGATTACTATTACTTTATGACTCTCGGTAAACACAATTCTGATATAGATGCTCCTTATAAGCCACTTACAAGAAAACAAGTAAAGGCTCTCTGAGAAGATATCGTTGCTTCTGTTCGTGATGGAAGTGGTGGGTATTGCGAGCCATATGGTGTTTCTGCAGATGTCCCACAAACTCCGAGAACTGCTGAAGAAATCCAGAGAGTTTATCAAGAATGATTGAGGTTAATTTTTTAAATATATCTATTCCTTCAGAATCTTCAAGAAATTGAAGATTTTTTTATTCCTCAATAACCTCTAAAAACCTATTCTCCTCTGGAAAATCCAGTGTTTCCAGTGATTCACGAAAGGCCTTAATTTGAGATTTGAGCAGGTCAAGTTTTTCTAGTGTGTAGTCAAAATAGAGACGATTGACGGTGGCTCATGGAGCATCTTCTACGAAGTCGAGAGCACCTCGGACGAGTGTCCGAGATTCGCCGATTCCGTCCCAGAGCAGCTTGTAAAAATACAGTTGTCGCTCATAGTCTGCGAGTTGTTCTGGGGATTTTTTTGCTTTTCAGGTTTTAAAGTCTATCACTTGAGCATTGTTGTCTGAGAGATACTCCACTCGGTCGAGAATACCGGTAATTTGCATGCCTTCGATGATGACTTTTTTCCATCAAAACTTTTCTTCCACTCGTGCTTTTTCCAGTAGAGGGCAGTCAGATTTTTCGAGGTACTCTTCGAGTGTTTTAACGGTCAAAATCAGGAACTCATCTTGTTCTCTCTGGGTCAGGATTTCATGGAAGAGTACTTTTCGCACAGCCTCGTGCCAGAGCTCAGGAGAGGGGAGTGTGTCATGCTCATTGACATATTCTCCGATAAATGAAAGTCCCGCGTGCACTGCCGTACCAAAAGATGCACTTGGCATCTTACCGGCTGGCTGACGAATCAGATATTTCTCCATAAATTCGCGAGGAGAGGCGAGCCAGGTATTGAGTCCTGTGACGGAGAGAGTGTATTTCTTTGCTCGTTGCTCCAGCTCGGCTCGTGTCGCTGCGAGCCAATCAATCGGTGGCATAGGTGCGGTCGTCATCACACTAATCGTTTCAATATTATCAACGAGGGGAAGGAGAGTGGTTTGATCTTCTGGTATTTCTGAAGCAAAGGTAGAGGGTTTGCTCCTCATATCATCATTATCGGTCGCACAGATGGTGAGATAACGCTTGGCGCGAGTCATTGCGACATACCAGAGTCGGCGTTCTTCTTCGAGTTTGAGGTCTTTCTTTTCTTCTTTCGTCAGGAGTTCTTTTTCAAAGAGGGAAATAGTGACCGAGAGTTTGGATGGATCTCGAGAGGATTCCCAGTTTCCACTGGTCGCATTAAAGAGATACACAGCTTCAAATTCTAGCCCCTTGCTTCCATGGGCGGTCATCAACTCGACAGCATCACTCTGTGTGCGGATTGGCTGAGTCATAGGGGAGAGGCCGTAGTGGTCAAGGTCTTCCATATAGGTAATAAAATCACTGATACTGTATTCCGGGTGGAGGTAGGCGATATTTTTTATTTCATCGAAAAAGCTATTCAAGACGGAGAGTCGCTCAATACGATCTTCTTGAGCAAGGGCAAAACTTCGGTACCCAGATTCAGTGAGAAATTCTTCGAAAAATTGTACGAGTGTTTTATTCGCAGAGAGTTTTTCAAAGCTGATAAGTTTTTGCACAACAGAAGTGATAAACATATCATTATCTGCGAGAAATGCTTCAAAGAGGGAGTTTCTGAGGTGATGATCCTGAGATTTCGCTTTATTTTGCAGTCGCAAGAGATGCCCGAGATCCATTCACCAAAAATCAAACAAAATCACTTCCCAGAAGAGATCATTGCGGTGCATATTGCCGATAAGCATCAGTGTCTTCATCAGTTTCTGTGCCTCGGGATGGTGGAGGAGATTTTCACCTTTTTGCTTGTGAAAGGGGACACCTTCTCGGCGCATGACTTCTATCAGATGCACAGGATTGGCATTCTTTCGGTAAATAATCACTATTTCAGACCAAGGAATTCCTGCGGCGTGTTTTGCTTTGATATCGTGAATAAGTGTCGCGATTTCAATCGCTGGATCTGGTGCTCGGATGAGGAAAATTGGTTCTTCAGTAATATCGGCTCTTGCTAGGAGGGATTTATCGAGTTCCAGTGCTTTTTCCAGTGACTGCGTATTTTCTCGAATCACCGCACGAGAGCTATCCAGAATAGTCTGTGTGGAGCGGTAGTTTTCAACCAGCGTGATAATTTTGAGATCTTGCACTCGATATTTATCGCAGAAATTAAGGACATTTTCCATTACGGCTCCTTGGAATCGATAGATAGATTGTTCATCATCGCCTACCACGAGAATATTGGGTTGTTCTTGTCCATCCATGATACCGTCTACAATACTGGCTTGGAGACTATTGGTATCCTGGAATTCATCAACCATAATATACTGGTATTGTTCACGAAGGAGGGTTCCAAAATGCGCATTTGACTGTATCTGGTCGCGCACCATCATGATCATATCATCGTAGTCATACCACCCCTCTGCGAGGAGAGCGTCTTCATACTGGCGATAGATGTAGGAGAGTTCGCGTTGTCGGAAGAGGCGTTTCTCAGCTTCAGCATATTCCGCTTTTCTTTCGCCTTTTTTTCACCATTTGGTATCTTTTTTGTAGTGGAGGTCTTCATTATTTGGCAGGTCTGCAATCGCTCCATCGAGTTTCACACGAAATGATTCTGGAGAAACTCATTCGCGCTTCAATTGCCCCACGATTTTTATTACATCGAGCATATAGAGCTCGGGGTCATGACGAGGTTTGAGGTGTTCCCATGGTCACTCAATCAGGAGTTTGCCAACCAGCCGACGAGCATCGAGTTCTTCAAGCATTTTCATCCCACGTGATCGAGCAAAGAGCTCAGGATATTCTTCATCAATCAGTCATTTACAAAATCCGTGAAAGGTCGAAATATTCACTCGGAGCGCATCACTGCCGATAAAACTCTTGAGACGATCTCGCATCGCAAAAGACCCCGCTTCGGTATAGGTGAGGGCGAGGATATTTCTGGGTGAAGCATCTGTTTGCTTGAGAATATTGGCTATTCGGAGCGTCAAAAGCTGAGTCTTACCAGTACCAGGTCATGCAATAACGGCGACAGGTCAGTAAATCGTATCCACTGCTTGTTTTTGGGCAGCATTAAGACGGGAATAGGCGAGTTCAAATGGGTTCATATCCTCCTTATTGTAGGAGAATTTTTAAAAAAGGAATGTTACTTACTCCGTTTTCATGGCGGCAATAATATATGGTGCCAAGTTTCTGGGTTTATCAGTTATTGGGATATAATTTTCTCTTATTCATGGAAGTGACCTGGGTGGCTGAATCATAAGAGCTGGCATGCCATATTTTCTAGCGGCTAAAAGTGCTTTATTTACGTTTTCAGGAAAAGTAAGACCAGCCCAAGCTCCCCCAAAAATAAATACAATTTTTTCATGTGTTATTCATGCAACCTGAATAGCCTTCAATAAGCTATTAGGGGGACTATTTTTCCCAAGATTTACTGAGGTTATTCCTGCTCCTTGATTTCTCAGAGATGGAACATATCAGGAAGCATGACGAGGACCCCCATCATGAAGATCGCAAACCACGCAATGTAATCAGGTTAATCTGGCTCAAAGCTCTTTATCTCAAGTATTCATTTATACAATATAAATATATTTATTATATTGTCAATATATAATATTACTTTAGTAGGTATCAAAAAGACCACTTGGACGAGTAGTTGTTGGAGTGCCAGTTTGACCAATAAAATCATTGGGAACCAAAATCAAGAGATATCCCAGAATAGTCATAAGTATCAGTATGATCGTGAGTATTCGTGAGACAATAGGAATATATTTGCTGAGTTGCATGAAGCGTTTCAATTGCAAAAAAATCACTCAAAAAAATATCCAGGTAGCAATAGTGATACATGTAAAGTAGACGAGTGACCAAATTTGTATTGACGTCATAGTTTTACTCTTATTATAGACAGGTTTATTTTAGCGCAACCTTTTCATGAAAAAGCTTGCATTTACTGTAAGAATCGGGTACAATGTCTCTGTAAATATTCTTTTATGGCAACTATTCAACAAGGAAAAACTACTTTCACTATTCTCGATGAGCTCCAAACAAAGCACCCAGATCTTATAAAGTTGATTCTTGCAACGGAATCAATGGATGATAGTGAACGTCAATACTGGTTTGATATCTTGCCTAGCATGAACGATGATCAGGTTAAGAGACTCTATGATATCCTCGAAACTGAAAAGAAAAAACTGGATGAACTGGAACAAAAATATCAGAAAGAAATCGAATCCCTCAATCAAAAACATACCAGCGAATGGCAAGCACTTGAGATGAAAAAACAAAAACAAGCTATCGCTGCAAAAGAAGCTGCTGATGTAAATTCCAAGCAAGAAGATGCTAAGGCTGTCCTCGGGAATTGGTAATTAGACGCAATTTTTTACTGGAAACAGCTCCCCATTTTTTGCCTCCAGAAATCCGTAGGTAGTTTCGTCGTATTTTACAAAATATTTCCCGTCTTTCCCCTCGTATGGGATTGGTGTACTACCTGTTCTAAGATGAACCCTTTCTTCCTCTGAAAGCGGTATAACCGGAATATCAGGAAAGAGTTCTTCGTGTGAAAATGGAGTATAAAATATATCATTGTGTTGTATCCATTCCCTGGGTGTCTCCAATAGGATGTGTCCGAGCGAGATTCTCTCCAGTTTTTCGAGGTACCCGCCTGTTCCGAGGATTTTCCCTATATCTCGAGCAATAGAGCGAATATAGGTACCATGAGAAACGGTAATCTCACATTCGATTTTTGGCCATTCATAAGAGAGAATTTTGAACTTATGAATCGTCCGTGGTTTTGCTGGTATTTCAAGATTCATTTCCCCTTTTCGCATCCGTTCGTATGAGCGGGTTCCGTCAATCCAGATAGCGCTGTAGAGGGGAGGGGACTGGAGTATATCACCAGTAAAATGTTTTTGTATAATATCTTGAAGGCTTTCAAGAGTGATATTTTCAAGAGTTTCCTTACTTACAGAAACTTCTATGACTGGCTTCTCGAGATCATACGATTCTGTCGTACCATCAAGTCGGATGGTCGTTCGATATGTTTTTTGAAAGTGTTCAATCAGAGGGAAGAGGCGTGGGGAACCGTTGGTTCCTACAATCATCAGGCCACTTGCCAGAGGATCGAGCGTTCCCGCAAAGCCTATTTTGTGGACATTAATAACCCGTTTGAGGATTTTGACAACGAGATTGCTGGTGATTCAGAGAGGTTTTCGAACGAGATAGAGCATGGCTCAATTATCATAAAAAATTTGAAATACCCAAAATATTATTATAATCGCCATCATGTGGGTGCGGGGGTAGCTTAAATGAGTGAGAGCACTAAGGCTTCAACCCTTGGAGGTACCAGTTCGAACCTGGCCCCCCGCTCCATATATGCAGACATAGCTCAATTGGCTAGAGCGCCGCCTTGCCATGGCGGAGGTTGTGGGTTCGAGTCCCATTGTCTGCTCCATAAAATTTATACTATGAACAATCTTAAATGAAATATTTATATTCCTTTAAAATTGTTTTTTTTAATTGCTTCAGGTTTTATTTCTAGCTTATCATTTGCACAAGTAGGTGATTTTTCTTGGATAGATGTAGGTGCTGGTTGAAATGTTTTACCAGTAGAATGTCTTTTCTCTAATACTATCGGAAGTCAATATGCTACATATGTTTTGATATTTTTTTCACTTTTACAAATTATTATTTTAATCTGGGCATTAAAAGTTATACAGAGAATTATCTCTAATTCTGGGAATGGAGAGTTAATAAAAAGAAGAATAATAATAATGCAAGGAACAGTTGTATTAATTGCGATTTTTTCTTGGCTAGTAAATGTCTTCAAATATATATTTATATTTTTTGAATCTTATATTCAAGATACTAATTATATAATTCTCCGTCAATTAAGATCAACCATGGGTGTTGAGAGTGGTGTATATCAACTATATCATCTTGTTTTTTCTTTTGTTTTTTCATATATAATTCTTTTTTTAATCCTTTTACAGCCTGTTCTTTGGAGTGTATTAATTTGGAATATTAAGAGAATTCCTTGTTTAGTTGAAAGTGTAGAAAAAAGGAATAAAATTGGATATATTGTTATAAGTTTAATTATAGCTTCCTCATTGGCATATATATTTATAAATTATATAAATGCAAATACCTGTCATAACTTCATACGGATATAATTTATTACTTCTAATAATAGGTTTTTTTGACTCATGACTTATTTATCTGCTCCAATATATTTTCACTAAAAGTCTCAAGCATTATGCTTGGGATTTTTTATATTTCTTTGAATTTTCGCTAGATTTCCTATACTCTTTCCTATGAAATGTCCTCGTTGTAAAAATCTCGAAACTCGTGTGATTGATTCTCGTCTCTCAGAAGACGGTCTCTCTATCCGTCGTCGCCGTGAATGTGAAAAATGTCAGGCACGATTTACGACCTTTGAACGCATGGAATTTGTGAGTTTTATGGTGACAAAAACTTCTGGGAAAAAAGAGCTCTACGATCGCTCAAAGATTGAAACCAGTATTCTCAAAGCATGTAATAAACGCAATATCCCTCATGAAAAAATAGAAGCACTTCTCAATACTCTCGAAGTTGAGTGGGCAGAAAATAAAACAGGTGTAACGAGTAAACGAATTGGTAAAGATGTCCTTCATAAACTCAAGGATATTGATGAGGTTGCCTGTCTCCGATTTGCTAGTGTCTACAATCATTTCAATAGTCATCAGGACTTCGTGAAGTTTATTATTGAAGAATTTGAAGAATGATCACCGTCGTAGACATCAATAGTATACCACTTCTTCAGCCTCTTATCTCAGAGGTTCTTTTTTCCAAAATACAGGATAACCTCGCTGCTGGCAAGAAAGTTCTTCTCTCACTCAATAGAAAGGGCGCTATGAGTACACTGCTCTGTCGAGATTGTGGTTGGGTGGCGAGGTGTCCTGCCTGCGATCTCCTCATGCGTGTCCATCATACTCCAGAGAATTTTTTGCTTTGTCATTTTTGTGAAGCCAAGACATCAATTCCTACTCAGTGCCCAAAATGTTTCAGTTACAATCTCATACAAAGCGGTGCTCGTGTACAGGCTGTAGAAGAATGAATTGCCAAGCTTTTTCCTGATGCCAAGAGACTTCTCGTGGAGTGAAATATTCAAAATCTCTCTCAAAAAAGTCTCGATGAAAATGAGATATTTATTGGTACGCAAAAAATCACCTCTCTCCCCATTGAGAATCTCGGACTCGCGGCTTTTCTCCTTCTAGAAGCCGATTTAGCTGTGCCAATCTATGATATTGAGGAAGAAGTCTATGGACAGGTACGGTATTTTTCTTCACGGGCAGATGAGGTGGTTATCCAGACTCGTTCACCAAAACTGGGATTGATTCAAGAACTCACACAAGCAAATTTTCGAATGTTTTATCAGAGAATTATTCAAGAACGAAAACAGTTTTGACTCCCACCTTTCCAAGAGATGGTAGCAATTTATATCAAGGAAAAACAAGAGTCTACCCTCAAACAGCGTGTCGCAACACTGGCCTCAATGCTGATTTCGTGATCTGAAAATACTGAAACTACTATTACATATGATCACCTATTGGTCGAACGAAGAGGTGGTGATTATTATCAGAAAATCGTTATTAGATCACCCAATATGCTCCAATTTTTGGAACCATTTCGTTCTTCCCTGGTGCAGGGGAGGGGAATAGAGGTGGAGTGGCTGTAAAAAATAATACAGAATACAAAGTGCAAAGTACAGAATTAACAGTTTTGAACTTAGGATTTTTACTTTAAAAAAGAGGGGAGTGCTACAATATATTTTCCAATAATGTCTCATTTTGGTACATAATAAATAGCTTTTTCTTCACAAGAAATCGCATCGAGACATCCACGAGAATCACGAGAATTTTCTCTATTATCACCCAGAACAAAATAAGCGTTTTCTGGTACAGAATAGGTCTTTGGGGTCAAATCAATACAGCTTCATGGAACACAAGTGTGGAGATTTTGGTTCAGATATTTCTCAGAAACAAGAGATTCTCCAATATAAATTTTTCCTTCTTTGATGGTAATTTTTTCTGTGCCCAATCCGAGGATTCGCTTTATCCGAACGACATCTTCATAGTGGTATACAATGATGTTACTTCTTTCGAAAAATCACAACTTTGGCAGGAGGGTGTCGATGAGAATAATGGTATTATTCTTTAGCGTTGGTGCCATAGAATCTCCAGAAATTCTATACGGGCGAATGAAACACAACGAATATAAAAATATACCTGAGAGCAAGCAAAAACCGATAACTTTTAAAAATCGTTTCATAAAAAACTATTGAAGTTCAGTATAAGTATGCATATTGAGAATATTTTTCCCTCTCCATGGAATAACCTGTTTCATAGTACCAAGAACTGGGGTTGGGAGAATCCTCTCAAACATATCAAAGTGGCCAAGAGAATAACCTACACGTCCAGAAATAGAGGATTGAGGAACAAAGCGAATATCATCTCCAAGGGCACATTCTCCAAAGCATTGGCGTGAATCGAGAGAATAAGGACGATTATCTCCCATGACAAAATAGTGTCATTCTGGAACATCAAATGTTACAGGTTCTGAATAACAATCTATATCGATACAAGTATTTCCATAATTCTTTCATAGATACGCTGACTCATCAATTTTAACAAAAGTATCTGGCTTTGCTGCTGTTGCAATATAAACAAATTTATCCGCGATTTTTACTTTATCACCTGGAAGTCCTATAACTCGTTTGATAAGATATTTCTTATCTGGTCCAACTCTGGGGGAAAATATCACAACATCACCACGTTTTGGAGTGGTAAGACGATAGGTCATCTTATCAACCAGAATAAATTCTCCATCACCATATTGCCCGTAGGCATTTTTTATGACATTTCCTCCATGGAATGAACTTTCCATAGAAGGACCTATAATCTGAAATGGTGATATGAGATAGAGGCGCACAAAAAAAACTATAGCTATAACAAAGAGGATATCCAAAAAAGAATCCATGCCAATATATCTCTGTCGCGGATAGGTATGAAAAGGGTCTCTATCCCGACTAAATAGAAGAATACAGATAGTAGCTAATGCCCCAAAAAGAGTTAGAATGATTCGGTAGCTCATGTCTATTGTATAGATAGACCATACTCATAAAATAAGTAAGGTAATTACAGCATAAAAGAACATTTGATCAGGGAAAGACATTCATCCATTATAGAGAAATGTTTCAGTATCTTTTTGAAATCCTGCAAGAGCGAGAGGCGGAAATATTAACCAGAGAAGCCCCATGGTCACTGAGCAATTGAGTGTTCGGGCCCTTTTGATCATAACAACACCTAGTATCCAAATAGCACAGATTATTGCCGGAACAGAAATAGCAAACTGTAGTATAAATTCTATATCGTATCATCACCCAATCAACATCCAGTTTCGTGGTTGTGTCAATGCATCAAGTGATACAAGTGCCAAAAGATATCCATAGATAATTCCATAGATAAAGTCAGCTCGTCCTATTTTTCCTTCATAGGAAAATAACAATTTTTTGAGAATATTCATAGGGTGGATTATAGGGAGTTTTTGTAGAGTGCAAAAACTTCTCTTGTGTTTTTATTGAAAAAGGCTGAATACAGTTATACTACAGTGTACTTTTATTACATTTTATGAAGATTATTATTGGAACAAAAAATGCTGGGAAAATAGCTGCCGTGAAGAGGGGGATTGATGAATATACGATTCTTATGGGGTCAGAATTAGGCTCTTGCGATGTTGATTCTGGCGTTCCAGCTCAACCAATAGGGCTCGAAATGATAGTTTCTGGAGCGAGGAATAGGGCATTAGCAGCTTATATATCAGGAAAATATGATCTTGCTTTTGGTATAGAATCAGGCATATTTGAAGTCCCGTATACAAAATCAGGCTATATGGATACTACATGTTGCGCTATTTATGATGGAGAAAAATATCACCTAGGTTTATCTTGCTGTATAGAATATCCTAAAGCAATGATTGATGCACATTTCAAAGAATGAAAAGAAATCTGTGATATTGCCCTTGATATGGGTTTTGCAAACAATCGTGAATTTCGAGAATGAATGGGTATGCTTGGTGTTTTAACTAAATGACATGTATCACGTATTGATTATACCTATCAATCAGTACAAATGGCACTAGTCCACCTCGATAATCCAGAACATTATTAGTACACATAACATACATTATGTGAAAATAGATTTGTAAGAAACCTCTTCTTCCCTATACTCTAAATATGTCTCTTTTTGAAGCGATTGAAAAATTTCTGATGTACCTTACAATCACTCGAGCAATGAGTCCTCGCACGGTTGAACAGTATGGTCGACATATGTGAGCCTTCCTCGCATTTATACACCCAGAGACACATCAAATTATTCCAAAAGGTTTCGATTTGACGAGTTTTTTTGCTTCCCAGGTATCAATACAGCATAAGAAAAAAATAGAGGCCTCTTTTTGAGGGGTAAATTCTGAAAATAATAGAATCTTGGAAAAATTGGGAAAAATAGATTGGATTTCCACTGAACATATCGACCAACATATTTGTAATCATTTTCGGCTCAGTCTCGCACAATGAAATATTAGTATTTCCACTGTGAATGCCTATATGATTTCATTGAGAGCGTTTTTACAGTTTTGTAAAAAAAATCATATTCCTGCAGGGCTTGAATCCTCAGATATTGAGCTTCAGAAAAATCGTGAACGAAAAGTCGAATATTTGACGGCCGATGAACTTCAAACTCTCACGGATTCCATTGGAACTGAAGATATTTCTGATTTGCGTGATCGAGCTATTATTTTTACGATTTATAGTACTGGTTTGCGCGTTTCAGAGCTTACAGCTCTGGATATAAAACATATCAATCTTGACACTCTCGAGTTTGCTATCATAGGTAAAGGGAGAAAAGTGCGAGTTGTCTATCTGACCGATTGGGCTTGTGATGCCATTCGTGAATATCTCGCAAAGAGGGAAGACCACTTCCCTGCCTTATTTCTCAAGCACGGAAAGCATTTCCCTGTCGATGCAAGCTCAGATGAAGTACGATTTGATCGGTTTTTGATCACTAAAATGATTGGTGATAGGGCTCAAAAAGCTGGTATCGTAAAGCCCGTCTCCGCCCATACCCTTCGGCATTCTTTTGCCACTACCCTGCTCTGAAATGGTGCAGATTTACGATCAATTCAAGAACTTCTCGGACATAAGAATATTGCTACAACACAGGTCTATACACATGTTACCAATAAGCAGTTACGAGAAGTGCATAAGAAATTTCATGTATAAATTTATATCATCAGTTCCTGGAAGGCCTTTTCTCCATAGATAATTTCTGGTCGGTCTGGAGCGTAAGTGGATATGAGTTTTTCACCCGTCTTTGCACAGTATCTCTCGTAGAGATGATGAGCATTTCTGAGTTTAGAGCGTTCCAGATGTCGTGAATCAGGGCACACATCAGGAATAGGTATATGATGCTCGATATAGTAGACGAGTTCCTGGCTAATAATTTTAAATGGTTTTCCGGTAAGAGAACACTTGATGATTCATCGAAGACAATCCTGAATATTCCTGGTCGCATCTTCATATCCTACTATTTTTTCATCATATTGATCTATATCGAGAGGATTATACCATTCTCATTGATAGTCACTCCCCTCTTTTTCGTACCATGTATATCATTCTTGTATAGCAGCTTTTTCTGTAAGAGGATAATAATCTTGTGCTACTGATTCATTGTAGGAAAAAGGTGAAAGCCAAGCGGGAAAATATTGTCACCACTCCCCTGTTTGCTGCATATGTTGAATTATCTTCTTCATAGTTTTGAAATAGTCTTCCCTCGGATATTGTTTATTGAAAATACAGAATTCCTTATTTCTGAGTCCGACACATCCAAAACAGTTATTACAAGTAAAGCACTGCTCGCAGTACCAGAGATCTCGACTATGAAAAACATAGAGACAAAAATGACAATTATAGGTTTGAATGGTTCCGAGTGTTTGATACGAAAATTCAGGCTTGATATACATATTTGAACAGTCCACAAGAGACTTCGCACTGACTCCGAGCTGCACATGATAACAATCTTCAGAATCTGACATATCATAGCAATTGACACAATTTTTTGAGTTGATGATAAAATCTCCTGTACATCATTCTGACTTGGTGATTTGAGCATATTTATGTGGCTGAGTAAGAGCAAATTCTTGGAACTTTTTCCAGATAAGTTTTCTCTGTTCTCATTTTTCGAGATGGAGTTCTGTTATTTTTTTCTGATATTCCTCTTTGGAATATTTCTTATTCATAAAATAGTATTCTTTATTTTTGAGATTTATGCACCCAAAACAATCATGGCATCCAATACAATTTTCTAGATAAAGACTATCGTTACAGTTGATACAATTTATAAGATATTGGCTATTAAAACATTTTTCGCAATTGAAACACTGAAAAAGGTACTCCGAATTGTAGATAAAGCTACTATCAATAATATTTTTACAGCTTTGCAGGAGCTTTCCGTAATAACAATCCTCGCAGTATTCTGATGAGTTGATGAGATAACAGTTTTTACAAAATCCCGTTCCGGTGGTATATTCAGAGTTTTCGTTATTGAGTGTCACAGTTGCTGCACGAGGGATTTGTTTCTGAATTGACTGGAATTGATGAAAAAATGTCTGTGAAAAATCTGGATTCTGACCATATTCGAGTGGATTCCAGCCATCGGAGAACCACTCTTCTCGAGTAACAATCTTCCGTTCTGTATTTGGTCGATACAGTGAAATGACTGGTTTTTGAGAAAAAGCAGAAATATTTTTGTAGAGGACCTGTTCATTTCGGTGAAGTGTTCTGGCTTTTGCTCGTTCATCAGGAGAAGTTTCTGGAAAAGGAATTTCAAAGCGCTCCCCATCTATTTCTGGAGCAATTTTTTTCAAGAAGTCTTGCTCAAATTCAGATACCTCAAAAGGTGCTCAAGTTTTCTGACAGTTTTTTGTAATATTCATAGAAAAATAGTTTATTTTAAGTATGGTATATGTTTTTGAAAGTAAATCAAATTTATAAAATAATAATTTGCATTTTATCGCTTAAAATATTATAATAATAGTGTCGATTATTATCCGACAAAACTATGAAAAATCTCCTTACAAAAATCGGTCTCTCAGAAAAGGAAGCCGAAGTCTACCTGATTGGACTCTCTAGTATCAAACCGACAGCTCAATTCTTTGCCAAAAAAACAGGCATAAAACGAAGTTCTATTTATGACATTTTAAATAGTCTTGCTCAGAAATGACTCATTTCAAAATGTATGGAATGAAAATCTTCTTACTTTCGAGTCGCATCACCAGAAGAATTACTCGCCTATCTGGATCGCAATAAGAGGGAAATAGAAAAAGATATCGAGCATAAGAAATACTTCCTCAAACAACACCTTGTAGAACTTCAGTCCCTCCAGAATATCCGAACAACCAAGCCTCAGGTTCGTTTTTTTGAAGGAGATCTCGGTATGCGAGAGGCTTATGAAGATACACTGCGATGCACAGAGAAAAAGATTTCTGCTTTTGCCAATGTCGAGACCATGCACGGTGCACTGCCAAATTTCTTCCCAGAATACTATATGCGTCGAAAAAATGCCGGTGTCTCAATTCGAGCTGTACTTCCTGATAATTCTCTTTCTCTAGAACGACGAACATTTGATTCTCGTGAATTACGCTCTACGAAAGTAGTGGATATGAAAAAATATCATTTTACACCTGAGATAAATCTGTATGATGACAAAGTACTCATTGTTTCTTGGCTTGAAAAAATGGCCATAATGATTGAGTCTGCAGAAATTGCCGATTGTTTCAAAAAAATGTATGATCTTCTTTGGGAAAATATCCCAGAAGTGTACGATACTAAAAAATAATTTATCATGATCTCTATCCCCCCAAATCTCCTATCGCTTCTGGAGCAATTCCCTGCTGAAATTCAGACAAAAATTATCAATGGCTGGTCACAACCTCGCTCGATTATTTCGTTTCGGGTGAATCATCTCAAAACCTCTACAGGAGAGGTTATTGATGCCCTTAAAAGTACCTCACTTCCCTATCAAGCTTGGCAGTATTCAGATGATGCTTTCTCGCTTCCCGCTGACCAAGAATATACTCTTCGAGGTCTTGATATCTATCGTGAATGAAAAATCTATGTTCAGAGTTTTTCAAGCATGATTCCAGCACTCTGTCTCGATTTACAACCAGGACAAAAGATTCTCGATATGGCAGCAGCTCCAGGATCTAAGACAACACAGATAGCAAGCATACTTCATGGAAAATACCATATTACAGCACTTGAAAAATTTGGCATACGACATGAAAAACTCCTTCATACTTTGAAGCTTCAATGAGCAGAGGACTGTGTAGAAGTAGTAAAGATGGATGCAATTGATTTTGCGAAAACAGCCACTGAGAAATATGACCGCATCCTCCTCGATGCACCGTGTAGCTCGGATGGTCGCATCAATCTCGCTGATGAGAAAACCTATAAATGGTATTCGGAAGAAAAAAGTAAATCAAAAGCTGAATTACAACTCCAAATGCTTGAAGCTGCTGGGAAACTCCTCTCCCCTACTGGAAAAATAGTGTATTCTACCTGTTCTCTCTCTCGATGAGAAAATGAGAAAGTTGTGAAAGCTTTCCTCAGGAAATATCCTGAATTTACGACTACAACCTGTCCTCTAGTATGAGACTATACCCTGGCAGAATATCCTGAACTATCTATCTCCAGGTGGTTACCATCCGAGAAACAGGAGGGATTTTTTGTGGCGATTTTGGAGAGAAAGATTAACTAATTAAAGATATCTAGGTACCCGTATAACGATAGGAAACATTTTCTAATATACCCTTTTTAATTGCCTTGCTTGCATCATACGCATTGTATCAATAAATTGGCCACATTTGTCATATATTCATACGCCAGAGATCACTCTTGTCTTTATTTGTTTCTATAAAAAATATAGTTTCAAAGGGGAAATTTATTAGTCTTGTATCCTTACATACTGAACTTATATCTATACCTCTATGTCCGTCAAAGAATATAACAATGGCACTATTGTTTTTGGGATATTTATTTTTCAGTTTTTCTAAATATTGAATAAGTCCTTCTGTATTTTTTTCAGTTTGAAATTTTCAAAATCTCTTTAATTGAAAAGTCCATCCTTGTATCTGGTTTATTTTTTCATTATATGAACATATAGGCGAGACACAGAAGTCTACCAATGTGTCAGAATTGGCTCATTCTTGGAAGAAAAGCTTGCAGGTTTTTACATTGGTCACAGGTATGTGTTTGTATCAATCTTTTACTTCGAAACCAACCAAAAGAGGAATTTTATATCTCTCTTCAAAGAAAATTTTTATTAGAAGAGCACATAATGATTCATATTTTCTTCCTACAGTTAGGTCTATCAGACTAAGATTATTCTTTATATATTTTTGAAGTATTTTATCGGAAATATAACAGTATCTAGCCATATATTGTTTGAACAATTTTTATTATAATCTTTGCAGATATTCTCTTCCTTTCATAGAAATCACTCTTCCTCGAGGAGTTCTTTCTAGAAGACCTATCTTAATCAAAAATGGCTCAATAACATCCTCGATAGTGGCAGCCTCTTCCCCTATCATAGCAGCAAGCGTGTTTATACCCATGGCATTGCCATTATTTTCTCCGAGGAGTCGAATCAACTGTCTATCGATATCATCAAGACCGTATTCATCAATATGTATTTCACGAAAAAGTTCGGAGAGTTCGGAGAGTTTTCCGAGAATATGATAATCTCGCACGATTTTAGTGAGACGGTTGGCAATTCGTGGTGTTCCACGACTCCTTTTAGCTATCTCGAGTGACTCGTCATTTCCGAGATCAACACCTAGGATTTTTGCACTTCTTTCAACGATTTTTGCAAGATCTTCATCTTCATAGAGATCCATCTTCCAGACATGTCCAAATCGGTCACGAAGTGGATGAGAAAGAGAAGAGAGACGAGTAGTTGCTCCAATCAAACTAAATTTTGGGAGGTCCATTTTGATAGAGGTAGCCCCAGGGCCGCTACCAACCATAATATCTATCTGATAATCCTCCATTGCTGAATAGAGTATTTCTTCAATAACTGGCTTCAAACGGTGAATTTCATCGATAAAGAGAATATCGCCTGGTTGCAAACTCGTAAGCACAGAGAGCATATCAGCAGGCTTATCAATAGCGGGGCCAGAGGTATGACGCAGACTTCCCCCTGTTTCAGCTGCCACGAGCATGGCAAGAGTAGTTTTCCCAAGTCCTGGAGGACCGTAAAAGAGAACATGTTCTATAGGAGCAGAACGGACCTTTGCAGCATCGAGAGCAACCTGAAGATGCTTTTTTATCATTGTTTGCCCGATGTATTCTGAGAGTTTTTTTGGACGCAGTGATTCCTCTCCCACATCTTCTGTGATAGGATTGGGTGTTGAAATTCGTTTTTCTTTTTGTGAGGTTTCTTTGATAGCCATGGTATAGTATTATTATAGTATTCTTCCTGTAGAATCAATTTTTTAAAAATGCTATGCATTGAAAAGAGGGGGAAATACATATAATCCCGGGGAAATATTCTCATTATGAAAAAAATAAACTGTAAACTATTTTTGCATCAATTTTTCAAATTTACTGTTGTCGTAAAGGGTTTTGATGGTATTGTAGATATTGTAGCTAGCATTATTCTCTTTATTTATTGAAAACATTCTCTTGCCACAATTATCCCTTATTTAGTACGAAAAGAGCTCGTAAAAGATCCTCAGGATTTTATCGCAAATTATTTGATGCACTTTTCACATAGTATTTTACCAGGTACTCAGACATTTGTTATGCTTTACCTTATGCTACATGGCATTATTAAAATTGGGCTAGCCTTTGCGCTCTTCAGTAAGAGCGATAGTATACATAAAACTGCTGCTATTATACTCGCTATTTTCATGGGATATGAGATATTTCGTTACAGCCATACATGATCCTATATACTCCTCTGAGCAATTATCTTCGATGTAATCACATTGCTTTTGATTAATATTGAATACAAGAAAATTCTCTACAAGAAATGAGGCAGTTAAATCTTATGAAAAAATTCACTCTCATTACTGTCGCAGACTCTTGGCATCATTTTGAGAAACCTATCAATGAGTATGAAAAAAGACTTCAAAAAGAACTCGAGATAGTATTATTAAAACCAGCCAGATATGATGATATGGAGGCATGTCGTCAGCGAGATACGAAGAATGTCATCGAAACACTCAAAAAATATCCTCATTCCTATATTGTTTTCTGTGATCTTGGAGGCAAAAGCCCAGGGACTACTGAACAATTTTCTGAATGGATTAATACCAAAAGTCAGCAATATAAAGGTATTATTTTTGTTATTGGGGGTTCATACGGTCTTGATCTCGCCATGATGAAACCAGTTATTCATGAATCGATTTCTCTTGGAAAATGGACTCTCCCCCACGCTCTAGCGAACCTGATAGTTATTGAACAACTCTATCGTGTGACAAATCTTCTTGCTGGATGAAAATATCATCATTAGAAGAAAAATTTTTGACAGAACTCATACTTTTTATACAATGCCTCCATCTTTGTTGTGCGGGTGTAGCTCAATTGGCTAGAGCTCCTGCCTTCCAAGCAGGTTGTTGTGGGTTCGAGTCCCGTCGCCCGCTCCATACAAAGATATATAACCCACGAAAGTGGGTTTTATTTTTGCACTATTTTTGAAAGAAGTCTCAAATATTCTTGTCTATCTTTTTGTGCAAAAAGAGCTGATGATACAACCCCTTCGGTGGCTCATTGATTAGCACAGAGTTGAGCCGTTTCCAAATTAATTCCTCCATCTACTAGAATAGTAAGTTCTGGTCTTTTATTATGAATTTCCTGTATTTTTTGAAGAACTTCTGGAATAAATGGGGTGCCAGAGAATCAGCCTTTTATGGTCATAACAAGGACATAGTCTATTTCAAGAAGGTATTGATCGAGGTAATCTGCAGGCGTTGAGGCAAGAATACCAAGACCCACCTCCTTCCCTTTTGATCGCAGATAAGAGATATTTTCTCGAATATCCTCTAGACTTTCAATATGAAATGCGACAGCTGTTACTTGTTTATATTTAAGAAACTTGGAAAAATATTTCGAAGGATATTGCACCATCAAGTGTACATCGACAGGCGTTTGTTTAGGTGTTTTCTCAAGTAATGATACCTCAAGCATCGTAGAAGGTACAAATATACCATCTCAAATATCAAAATGAATACTCTGTATACAGGGAGAAAGGATGGAGGCTATTTCTTTCTCTATCTCAGATTTATTTGCAGCAAGAAGTGATGGATGTATTTTCATACTCTTATTATATGCCATAATGACTAAAAGTAGAAAAATATTTTTTACTTACAATAAAATCAAAATATAAGTCAATTCATATTGTGTCTGAATTCCTCTAAAATCTCTATAAAATTTGTAATAAAAAGGATAATAAGCTACAATTAAACTATGGCTCGAAATATATTTTTACCCACGGAGAGTACGACAACACAAACTGTCACTCAACCAGTTACTACCAACCCACCTATTTCTAGTCAGAGTTGAGGATTATTATCTCTCGCTTTGGTTTGGGTTTTCTATATTATCCTTTTTGTCTTGCTCATCAAGATGATTCGGTTAGCTGTAGAGATTTTTCTCTCCCGTAGGCTTATTTATATACAAATAACTCTTCCCCGTTCCGATAGCAAGCTCGATAAGGAACACGAGACAAAAAAGGATTTTAAAGAAAAAGCAGGAATCATGAACCTCGTACACAATGCTCTTTGGAAAATTCCATCAACATCTCTACGACACACGGTAAGTAATTTCTTATTTCATCATATTAAACTTTCTTATGAAATCGTGTACAAAGAATGACAAATTTATTTCTTTTTAGTAACCTATAAATCCCTTTTTTCCACCATATCGCAGACTATTACTTCTGTCTATACCGATGCCGAAGTAGTAATCCGTGATAAAAAAGACTATGTTAATTTTTCTGGTGACCAGACGATTCTAAGGACTGCCAGCATAGGGAAAAGCGACGATAAATATTTCCCCATAAAAACTTATAAATATTTTGAAGAAGATCCTCTTGATACCATCACAAATGTCTTTGGCTGACTGCAACATGATGATATTGCTATTTTTCAGATTATTACAAAACCACTCCCCCATTCGTATAATAAAAAGGCAAAAGAAATCGCCTCAAACTATAGTAAATGAAAATATAAGCGATGAGGGTCCTGGATTCTTTCTTGGGGTATGATTGGTAAAATACTTTCTCCTCTAAGCTGGCTTGTGACAAATTTTGTACAAAACAAGTGAGATACTTCCAATGCTCCATGAGCAAATGGAGGTGATTCTTATAAGATATTTAACCAGGCTGAGCAAGAAGCTCAAAAGATGGTCTGAGAAAGTGCGGCCCAAAACTCTTTTGAAGCCAGCATTATTGTTCTTGTAGCGAGTAATTCGGCTGAATCGGCACAAAACGGTATCGACAGCATGCTTGCTTCTACGAGTGTTTATACAAATGAATATTGTAATAGTCTTGATAACGATCAGATGGTTGAAGGCATATTTCGCTGACTTGTCCGAACAATTCATAAGATCTGTTTCCAATATAAACTCCTTGGATTTTTTACCAGAAAGAGTCCTTATAGTTCCGATGAACTCACAACACTCTACCATTTTCCCGATATCAACTACAATAAGTCCCCTATTATTGTTTGGCTAGGATATAAGAAAGTATCGCCACCTATTAACCTTAAAACTCCAAAGGATATATTGATGATGGCTGATTATGTTCGTGAAGGAAATTTTATTCTAACAGAAGATGGTACTCGACTCAAAACAGATAAGTATGGTAATATTCTTCGTGGAAAGAATGATGGTTTTATCACAGAAAAAGATGAAGAAATATTGATGGAGACTGACGGAGATAGACGCGGACAACCACAGGATTCAGGTAAAATGCCAAAATCAGCCGACCAAACTCGTATGTTGGGATGATTCCCTGTTTACAAAGATGCTGTTCTACTTGGCTGGAATGAATATAGAAATAAAAAGGCTCCTATCTATTTTGACAAGAAAGATCGTGGAAGACATCATTATATTATCGGTAAATCATGAGGAGGTAAATCTGTATTGATAGGCTACCTTGCTCGGCAAGATTTGTGGGCTGGTGATGGTATTGGTGTTATCGATCCGCATGGAGACCTCATAGAAGATATCCTCTCATTTACACCCAAAGAACGGGCAAAGGATATGGTCATATTTGATCCATCAGACTATGAAAGACCTATGGGTATGAATATGCTTGAGGTTATTGCTACTGACCCCGACCTCCGAGCGATTGAAAAGGACCGTGCTGCTCTTGATGCTACCTCTATATTTATCAAGATATTTGATGAAGAAATATTTGGTCCTCGTATTCAACATTATTTCCGAAATGGAGCACTGACACTGATGGATGATGAAGAAGATGGTGGCACGCTGATTGATGTTCCTCGTCTTTTCGTAGATGATGCTTTTATGAAATATAAAGTAAGTAAAGTAAAAAATCCAGTTGTGAAATCCTTTTGGGAACATGAATACGCACAGACAGGCGATCGAGAAAAGCAAGAGATGATTCCGTATTTTTCAGCAAAATTTGGTCCATTTATTACAAATACTACGATTCGTAATATTATCTGACAACCAAAATCAGCCTTTAATATACGAGAGATAATGGATAATCGCCGATGTCTCTTGGTAAATCTTTCAAAGGGAAAAATCGGTGATCTCAATGCTCAGCTTCTTGGTTTAATATTTGTATCAAAGGTAAATATGGCTGCCATGAGTCGTGCTGATACACCAGAAGAGGATCGAAAGGAATTCTATTTTTATGTGGATGAGTTCCAGAATTTTGCCACAGATACATTTGGAGAAATCCTCTCAGAAGCCCGTAAATATAAGTTAGCGCTTATTATGGCACATCAGTATATTGCACAGATTGGCGGTGCTCAAAAGTCTACAAAATGAGACAAGCCGTCCATCAAAGATGCTGTCTTTGGTAACGTCGGAACCATGATGTCATTTAAGGTCGGTGCCGAGGATGCTGAATATCTCGAAAAGGAATATGCACCAACTCTCTCACAGCAGGATATTATCGGTATAGCAAACTTTACAACCTATTGTAAACTCAATATCGATAATGCATCTACACGACCTTTCGATATCAAAACTATTTGGGACAATTTTTATCGTAACGATCGTGCTGCAAAGATTATTAAGGAATATTCTCGGAAAATGTATGGACGCAAGAAAATCTATGTTGATATGGAGATTGAGGCACGACTTGGTATCACTAAAACAGAAGAAGCAACACCGTCCACTACAGATACTAACACTCCGCCATCTGCTGATACTACTCCTTCATCCTAAGCACTATGAAAAAAAATGTATTTAAATATTTTCTTCCTGTCATGTTTCTGTTTTCACCCTTTGTTATAGGTGCTACAACTGGTTTTGATACCATAGGATCATCATGACAATCATTAGGATATTATTACTATAACATACTCCCGTCCTCTCTGTTTGGAACGTCAGCACAGAATTTACTTTTCAATATATTTTTTATCCTGGCTGGCTTTCTTTTTGTAGTTGCGTTGATAGTTGCTTTTTTTGCTGCCATTCGATTATTTATATCAGATAATGGAGAAGAAGACTTTTCTAAGTGGACCAAGACACTTATTTGGAGCGTGATGGGGCTTTTTCTGGTAACACTTTCATACGGATTTATAAAATCTCTAAGTCAGTCAGTTTTACTGCAAGGAGGAACAGAACTCAGTATTAATACAGTTTACCAGGCTACTATAAATATCATTTACCCTGTACTAAATTTTCTACGATATATAGCTGCAATATGTTTTTTCGTAGTCATAGTATATGCTTTTTATCGAATAATATTTGCTGGTGGAGATGAGGAGGGTTTTCAAAGTGGTAAACGAACTTTTATTACAGCCAGTTTGGGGTTTATTATTATGCTAGTAGCTGAACCAATAGTGAGAATGTCATATGGTGGTAGTAATTGTAGTGGTAGTAAACTTTTTGGAATACCTACTGAATGTACTAATCGTGTATTTGATACAAACATCTTTTTTGGGACTGTTATCAAAGTAATTATCTTTCTTAATGGTTTTATCGCTCTTGCTACTGTTGTAATGATTATGTATGCTGGTTTTCTCGTTCTCACTGGCTGAGGTGATGAAGAAAAATCAGAGAAGGCAAAAAAAACTATTACCTATGCCATCATAGGAGTGCTTGTGATTGTATTTAGTTATGTCATCTATAGAGCCTTTCTATTTAATGTTGCTGCTTAAAAACAATATTTTTTTGGTGTAATAATTGGGCATGGTCTTTCTCGTCCATCTTTGATAATTTTTTCACAGACACGAGCAGATATTTCTTCAGCACCATCTGGTCGTGATTTAATACGATATTGAAAGAATTCAGTAATAGGTTGAGGATTCAAATCTGACTTAAGAGTGTATGTGTATTCCACGCAATAGATAGCTTCTGTAGGTTTTTGTTCTTTTGCCTGAGTAATAGATTTTACCTTATATCCACCATCTATCTTTCATAAAAACTGGGAGAAATTAAATATATCACGCTTTGCATTACAGATAGTATTTGATAGAAGTGAGCAGGCTAGACGGTATTCTCCTGACTGAACTGCTGAAAAATATTTATCTAAAAGTCATTTTCCGCTTAATTTTAGAGTATCAGCATCTCGAGGGTTATATCGACTAATATCTGCATTCGGGTTGATAATATTTATTGTACTGGTTGCTGGTGGTGGTATATTTTTAGCTGTAAGATTATTCGTTCGGCGCATTTCTTCGATATTTTGTACTTCACCGGATGCTGTTTCCTTCACGAACTGTTTTTGTCAGTAGATAAAATAAATGAGAAAAACAAAGAATAAAACAACAGAGATAAGTGCAAAAAGTATAAGGAGATATTTAGAGTCAGAATATTCTGACGATGGTTTCCCAGGTTGATTCATAAAAGATGATTTTTATTATTACCAATCAGTATACAAATCTCTTTTTATGGTCGAGTCTTTTCGTATTGCTAAGAGCTCTGAATAATATGGAATATATTAATTATTAGATATTGCTTCAATGAATTTTTGTGATCTCTCTTCATAATTTTTAAACATATCAAAACTGGAACATCCAGGTGAGAGTAATATGATATCTCCTGGTGATGTATTCTCTGATAGGTATTTTACAGCTTCTTCCATACTCCCAGTAGGAACACCGGGGATAAAAGCATCGTGAGCTGCTTGTAAAAAAATATGTTTTGTCTCCCCTAATGCAACACACTGAACACAATGTTCAGCGAGATGTTCAGCGAGATGTTCAAATGGATCTCATTTATCTTTTCCTCATGCTATGAGGTGAACTTTTTTTGGTGCAAATGCTGATAGGGCCGCATAAAGCGACTGAGCTGTGGTTGACTTGCTATCATCTACCCATATCTTTTGGTCTTTTTCGGAGACTTGTTGGAGACGATGCTGAAGGCTTGGTATATTTGGTAATATCTCAGAGAGTTTTTTAACAGACATTCATAATTTTACTGCCAACGAAGCAGCAAAATAAATATTTTTTATATTATGATTACCATAAAGTCGACGGTCTGATATGTCTAAAAATAGTTCCTCTTTGAGTTGGAGAATACCTTCAGAAATCTGAATAATCTCATCTCACATAACTATTGATTCAATAGGAAAATCGGTAATCTCAGGAAATAGCGCTATGACTGAATTTGGGTATAAAATGGTGTTTTTTGTATGTCCGAGAAGATTAAGTTTCGCGTAATAATATTCGTGAAGATCTTTGTGCCAATCAAGATGATCTGGATGAAGATTGGTTAAAATACTATTATGAGCAACGAATTTTTCAATATGATATGCCATAAAACTGGATACCTCAAGAACGATATGACCAGTTTTCTGGTCTAGGTTTTTAATCTCTTCTATAACTTCTGCTAAAGGTGTACCGAAATTTCATCATAAATATACTGGAACATCTGGAAATCAAAATTTTAAGAAATTATATAAAATCCAGGAGGTGGTTGATTTTCCATCAGTACCCGTAACGGCATGAATCTGAAATCATGAAGGTATATGAGGGTAGAGAAAATCCAATTCTGATACTACTTTCCCAGTTGTGTACACCACATGAGATGAAGGTATTCCAGGTGAAGGGATAATAATATCAAAATCATTAAAATTTTCTGGAGCATCAGTATCATCAACAACCTTGTAGATGTAATTCATCTTGTCGCAAAAATTTGCTAATGATTGACCAACTTTCCCGCGTCAATAAATGAGAATATTTTTCATACATTGTCATTGTATGAAAAAAATATTTCTATCAAGCATAGTTTATTGAATATTACAACTCTCAACGACACACACGAATATCCTGTAGATAGTCTTTATTCTTTTCGAATATGCATGTAAACCAAGAAAGATGTCTCCGTAGAATCTGGAAATCAGGATATTCGAGGAAAAGTGTTGATTTATCAATCTCGGATATAAGCTGATTGAGATCGTTGACAAAAATAGCTGTATCGATTTTTTGTCATTTTTCATCTTTGAGATCTTCTTTAAGAACAAAAAGATAATTATCTTTTTTGTTAAAATATGTTTCTTCTAAAACTTTTCCAAGGTTAGCTAATGCTTTAGTAGATTCTTCCACAATTACCTCCTTATGTTCAGCATCATCTTTTAAGAATTCTCACAGACGTATCATTTCGGTCATTATTTTAAGCGAGTAGGGGCTTCAGTTTTTTTCTTTGGAGAGTATAAAGGCAAGATAAAGCCACATTTCGTAGGTAGGATCTTGTGAAGACTCTATCATCGTTACTATAGAATTATCTCTGGTGCTTATAGCGAGAGGATCTCCATTTAATACATCTAAATGATATTTTTGGAATACAGATTCCCATGAGAGACTTACCTCTAAATTACTATTTTTCTTTGCCCACATGATAAGGGGCTCTTCTAATCACATGAAAATGCCTGGATCTATTTTTTTCCCTTCTTCAATATTGTCTGTTATATATCTAGTACAGGAGCCGGCTGTTTCTCAGCATTTTTTTTGTTGTTTAACATTCTCCATAAAATGAAGGATATTTTCAAGTATTGTACGTATCTGAACATCCTTCTTAAAATAGGTATTTCCAGTATCATCTTTCTGTGGTTCTCGTTGCAATAGAATATTAATATTTTTTATGATTTCTTCATCAGAAAAACCGCCATAGACTTCCCTTTCATCTTTTAATACATTATTCTTGTAAACACCCCAGAGATCTTTATCAATTATATTTTCTATATCCCCAAGATCGTAAAACATTTTCTTATCATTTTGTATATAAAATGAAGGTAAAATTTTGCTATTATTTGTCCCAAGTATAAGTGCATCTATACTGAGAATGATACCATTATTGAAATCCAAAAATACTGTTCATTTCCCACTTATGGTTCAAGTAACTTTATTAGGTCCAGAGAAGGAAACACTTCAAGTAGGATCGATAGATCGCAATATCCATACACCGTCAGAAAATTTAATAGTAGACTTATTTATACTCGGATTACTTCCCGATCCATATACAATTAGCTCTTGGCTTTTATAACTTAAATATTTTCCTGCTATTTGTACCATTTCCTTCGCATTAACGTTCTTATAAGGCTTGAGCGTAAGCATTGGCGGTATTGAGCTATACCACTGAAAAAAAATCCCTATAGCTAACAAGGTAGCAAGAATCCAGATAACTATACGCATCTTCATATACCTATGATATCTCATTTTTCGTTAGAAAGCAACTGATTTCTGCCAGTCTTGTTCAAATATATTGACTATCTCAGAAATAGTTTTTCCATTTAAGAATATGCCCATTTCTCGATTATTTTCAAGAGAATTTTTTGTGAAATTAAAACTTCCAATAAAGGCCTCCTTTTCGTCAATAATAAGGGCTTTTCCGTGAAGTGCCGGTTTTTTCATCATTCGAATCTTTGGACATCCATTTTTACTCACAGTATTGCCTTTTTGAACGTTTTCGGAACTATCATCTAAGAGAATATATATTTCCTTTCCTGCTGAACATTCTTTTTGAAATTCCAAAATAATCTTATCATCTGTTAAACTCGGCATATAAAGATCTATTTTCTTTTTTGCTGACTGTATAAAACTTATCAGTCTCTCTCGAGCATTAGTGGGTCAAGTGATAATCCTATTATCCTGCGAAATTCATTTACCCCCCTTAAAATCGGTCTGAAAGACATTTTCTAGGTCCTTCAAAATATTAGAATCTGTACCGATTATGAAAAATTCACGATTTGATGAGAAACTACTTCGTGTCCAATTAGCTGTAGCAAGAATCCAATTGGTATCAATAATCATATATTTTGCATGCATAAAGGAAAAGTACCGATTGTCTGTTTCGTAGAAATCTATAGAGTTTTTTTGAAAGAATTGGACTGTCTCTCTATTAATAGTAACAGCATTATAGGGATTTTTCTCGAGAATAACTTGCACAGTAACTCCTCTGTTTTTAGCCCTCAAAAGTGCCTCTCTCAATGACGGGACTGTAAACATATAGATAGCTATTTTGATTTCTTTCTGAGCTCCATCAATATATTTTATAAGCCAATCCTCTTTCTGGGGAGATTGAATGATTTCCACATTCTCCAAGAATGTCTGTTTTTGTTCTCAAGTCGAAACATTTTGCTTAATATAACCTATATGATGAGATTGATACGTTTGAATATCAAAACTCTGCCATAAAAAGATACCTATTACAAGACATATGATAAGTGGCGGTATAAAGCGCATTACTTATAATTGATAAATATATCTCCACTAAACCCATGTTGAGAAAGTGTTTTCTTTAGTACTTCTCTCAGTGATCATTCGTGCATCCTGAGTTCAAAATTGACAATCGGCTTTCCTGTAACAATGGTTATTACGCTACCTTGAAAGAAATTGACCGATGTTATAGTATCTGCAAGATCAGATCTTGTCAGAGCTTCTCGTAAATGTTTTTTGGTAACTGAGGTCAACATAGCAGCAATAACCAAGGGGCTATTTCTCTGAACTGATTTTGTATCAAGAATGTAGGATCTTGCTGATGCCATAAGTGATACTAAAAAAGTGGAGGAACGAGGTATGCTATAATGCCAAGAGTTGAGAGAATGGCACCAATAAGCCAGGCTTTCATAACGATAGTTTCTTCAGAAAGACCTTTTGCTTCTAGGTGATGATGGTAGGGGGCTATGAGAAATATTTTTTTTCCGTGTCGTAGTTTCTTACTAACGATTTGTATGATTACCGAGCTAATCTCCCAGAAATAGACTAAAGAGATTATGAAAAGTATTGGGAGCGTATCGGTCATTAGGGCAATAATAGCTAGTCCGGAACCGAGTGCCAATGCACCTGAATCTCCAAGATAGAATTGAGCTGGCTTGATATTGAACCACAGAAAGGCTGTCAGAGAAGCCGCTACCACAATACATAATGCAGAAAGTAAGTAAAGATTCTCGTGGAATGCAATAAAAGCATAAAGGAAATAATTCTGTACTAAAAGGCCTCAAGCCAGACCATCAAGCCCATCTGTGATATTGACACTATTGGCCATGGAAGCAATCAAAAATATACATACAAGAATATAACTCCAACCAATGTGCATCTGTCCAAAGAGCGGTAAAGTAATTGTATCATATCCGAGCTTATAAAAGAACCACCAGGCTGCTAGAAATGCAAAAAGTGTAATGCCTCACATCTTGACCCGAGCACTCATCCCCTTTTTCCCTCATATATTCCTTACATTAAGATAATCATCTATAGCACCAAGTATACCCATTGAGAATAGGGCAAAAAGAGGAAGGAATGTTTCGGCACGCTCCCAAAGACTAAACCGTATATTGATACCAAAATATGGGCCATATGCTTTTACCAAGACAGTAGCAAGAACAACGGAAGCAATAACAATAAGTATCATGCCTCCACCCATATTTGGGGTTCATTGTTTATGAGCGTGGAGCTTATGGTATTTTGTCGCATGTCATCCACCCATAGAGGCTTCAGTTCGAATTTGTTTTGCAATATGAAAATATTTCAATAAATAAATGTATCCTGGGGTAATCAACATGGCTATTCCAAAAGAAAAAAGCCCCAATATAACAATTTGTAAAATATAAGATTCCATAGTTAGTAACCATTATAACCAAGCTCACTATAAAGCAAATAATTAGGAGAGAACTTGGAAATAGCTCTAGAAAAAAAAGAAAATATCATATACTCAGAGCAGATTTATCTCTTATGTCATTTGTCCATCTCCATCTCCATACGCACTATTCTTTTCTTCAGGGGCTTTGAAAGCCTGAAGCATTTGTTTCGTATGCTAAGGAACTCTGAATGGAAGCACTCGCTATTACTGATACAAACAACCTTCATTGAGCTTTTGAATTTTATCTTCTCTGCAAGAAAAAGGGCATAAAACCTATTATTGGAGTGGAGCTCTTTATCTGCGAACAAGGACAAGCCTATCAAGGAAAAGACGCTAAAGTCTATAGTATTATACTATTAGCAAAGAATCTAAAATGATATAAAAATCTCGTTCAGCTTGTAACTCATGCCTATCTCAAAGGTAATTTTTGAAATCAACCTCGTGTTGATTTTCCACTTTTGGAAAAATTTTCATCAGATACGATTGCTCTCTCCGGGGATCTTATTGGGGAATTAGCACAACATGTCGTTTCAGGCAAATCAAATGAATTTATTCTTGAGAGAATCGCCTATTACCAAAAAGTATTTTGACCTGACCATTATTATCTAGAGATCTGTGAACACCCGGACAGATGATCACAATGAGCTTACAACCAGAGGCTTCTCGAACTATCAAAACTCTCCTGAGTACCAATTGTCGGGACAAACGATACACACTACTCTCGTCCAGATCTTGCTGAGGCACAGGACTTTCTTTCTTGCATCGGAAGTGGAAGAAGAATTGATGATCCTGATCGTCGAACACTCATCGACGGTAACTACTCTCTCCGATCGTCCGAAGAAATGAATGAACTCTTTGCCTATGCTCCTGAGGCATGTAAAAATACCTTGAAAATTGCAGAGATGATTGATATTCATATCCCTCATGGAGAACCACTTTTACCTACCTATAAACTCAACGAAAAAGAAAAGATTATTCAAAAAAAATATATTGAGATATACCCGGAAGATGCGAGTAAACTCAGTGACCAGGAATGGCTTTTGCGTCTTACCTGTTTTCAGGGACTCAATAGACGCTATGATTTTACACTTTCAGAATCTGATATTTTTTCATGTGTCCATAAAGAAATCAGATGAGAGCTCCCGAATCTCAGAGACCTCTCCCCTGCTGATCTCAATGAACTACCAAAACTATGGCGAAATGAGGAAAAGGAAATATTTTATACCTCTCTTTCCGAAACACAAAGAGCAATTTTTGACCGCCTGGAATATGAGCTTACCGTCGTGCATTTGATGGGATTTGATGGATATTTCGTTATCGTAGCTGACTTTATCTGATGGGCACGGGAAAATAGTATTCCTGTCTGACCAGGACGATGATCAGCTGCAGGAGCTATCATTGCTTATCTATCTGGAATTACCAATATCGACCCTCTCCGTTATCAATTGCTCTTTGAACGTTTTCTGAATCCTGCCCGTATATCGATGCCAGATATCGATATCGACTTCTCTGATGAGGGGCGAGGACGAGTCATTGATTATGTGCGAGAAAAATATGGTCATGATCAGGTAGGACAAATTTGTACATTTGGTACTTTGGCGGCTCGTGCAGCGGTAAAAGATGTAGGGAAAGCTCTCGGACTTCCTTTTTCCGAGATGAATACATTTTCTAAGATGATTCCTGCGCGACCAGGCATCACAATTGCTGATGCCATAAAAGAAAACAATGATCTTCAGAAGGTAATTCAAGAGAATCCACTCCATGCAAAACTCATCACCAATGCACAAAAACTCGAAGGAACAGTGAGGCAGCTCGGAGTCCATGCCTGTGCCGTTATTATTGCGCCCAGCCCTATTACCGACTTCTGCCCGCTTCAGCATCCACCAAAAGATAGTCAGGGAATTGTAACACAATTTTCTGCCTATCCTCTCGACAATATGGGTCTTCTAAAGATGGACTTCTTGTGACTTCGAAATCTCACAATCATTGATCGTGCACTCCGAATTATAGAGAATAACCACGGTTTTCGAATAGATATTGATAAACTTAATATGGAAGACCAAAAAGTCTTTGATGTCTTTACAAAAGGAGATACAACCTGAGTTTTTCAATTTGAATCCGCAGGAATGCGTCGATATCTCCAGGAACTGGAGCCAAATACTTTCGAAGATATCATCGTTATGGTATCACTCTATCGTCCAGGACCACTCCAGTATATCCCAACCTATATTCGACGAAAACATGGGAAAGAGAAAGTAAAATTTCCCCATAGTTCTCTTGAACAAATTCTCAAGCTCACTCAGGGTATTGCCGTTTATCAAGAGCAGATTATGCAAATTGTACAAGCCTTTGCTGGATTTTCGCTTGGAGAAGCAGATATCCTACGTCGCGCGATGGGTAAAAAAATCAAAGAATTGATGGACGAGCAAAAAGGGAAATTTATCGAGGCTGCAGTGAAACAGGGCCATAGTGAGAAGCTTGCTACTTATATTTTCACCGATATTATCGAACCTTTTGCAGGATACGGTTTCAACAAGTCTCATGCGGCGTGTTATTCCATGATTGCCTATCAAACAGCCTATTTGAAAGCCTATTATCCGACTGAGTTCCTCACGGCACTAATGGTCTCCGATGAAGATGATACCGACCGAATCGTCCTAGAAATCAATGAAGCTCGATCAAAAAATATCCAAGTACTTGTCCCGGATGTGAATGAGTCTCGCAAGCATTTTACCTATATCAACAAAGACAATATCCGTTTTGGACTCAAGGCAGTCAAAGGTGTCTGAGATGGTCCAGTGGAAACTATTCTTCGTGGACGAGAAACAGGTCGATATACTTCTCTGGAAGATTTTATCGAACGAACAGGTGGTGATGTGATTAATAAAAAAACATTGGAAGCACTGATAAAAAGTGGAGCGATGGATGGTTTTTGAGAACGTGGTCAAATGCTCGGCAATGTAGAAAAGATGTCACTCTTTCTAAAGGAGATAGAACATAAAACCACAACAAAACAAATGGATATGTTCAGTCTTGAGGGTGCTTCGCCTGAGCACAATGGACTTATCCTGGAAACATGTGAACCAATGACATTTGAGAATCGTATTAAAGAAGAAAAATCAGTGATTGGTATGAGTATTTCTGGTAATCCGCTAGATGGTCTTGATCGTTATATTGTGAAAAAATCTATAGGTCTAAACTATGTAAAAGAATTTCTCGATGAACTCAATGCTATCGATACAGTAGACCCGCTCATGGCTGAGGAGATTGGCGAGATCAGTACCGATGCTCCAGTAACTCCAGATACAGCCGAATCAATAGGAGATAACCAAGACATACCTCCCAAGAAAGATCAAAAGCAAAAACCTATTGTGCAAGTTATTGGATATGTTGATAGCATCCGTAAAATACAAACAAAAAAAGGCGATAATATGTTGATTGTTGCCTGTTCAGCCATTGATTGGAAGTTTACCACTGTTGTATTTCCAAAGTTCTACTCAGCTGTTGCACATCATATTACTGAAGGAGAAATCATTTGTGTTAAATGAAAACTTTCGCTGAAGCCAGAAATGCGAGAAATTTCACTCGAAGCCGAACAAGTAAAACGAGCCTCCATTTCTCAACTCAGAGAAGCGGCAAGGATGGAGTGACTTTTCTGAGAAGATGAAATAATAAAAAAGCCTAATCCTACTCTACCTACAAAAGGAAATAAAGCACAGGAAGAATTACCTTCCGAAGAAGAATCAGAGGAAAATAATGATACCTGTAGAATTTCTCTTGAAACAGATAATTACTCAGATATCTCAGCCCTCTTTCCTATTCTCGATTCCCAATTTGTTTGTACTGTAGAGTGAGATGATTTCATCATCAAGCTTTCAAAAGATACATCTCGTGAGATGCTTCTAGAAATCAAGACCATTCTTGAAGGTTTCCCAAAATGATCATATCATGTCTGGCTCGATATTGGCGGTCAAAAAATAGACACCAAAAAATATATTGCCCCTATTCCTCTTTCCTAATCCTATGGCTATTATTCTTGGTATTGATCCTGGGACAACAACTGTGGGTTTTGCAGTTATTTCTGTTGAAAATAATATTCGTACAATTTTAACCTACGGGGTCATCCATTCAACACCTAAAATTCCACAAAGCCAGAAACTTCTCGAAATAGCAACTGACCTAGATAAGGTTATAATGAACTACAATGTAACACATGGCGCTGTTGAGAAACTCTTCTTCTCCACCAATCTCAAAACAGGTATGGATGTAGCTCAGAGTCGTGGAGTTATTCTCTTATCTCTTGAGAAAAAAAATATTCCTCTTCTGGAATATACTCCTTTACAAGTCAAAAAAGCTCTCTGCGGAAATGGAAATGCAACAAAATGACAGATAGGTCGAGCTGTGCAACTCCTCTTTAAGCTCGATGAGATTCCGACTCCTGATGATGCAGCAGACGCTCTTGGTATAGCCTATCTTGCCTCACTCAACCCCGCCGTTTATCTCCATAAAAATATCTAAATGTTTATCGATACCCATTCACATCTCTATCTCGGGAAATTGGCTCAAAATATTCCTGAAACTATTCAACATTTAGAGGAGAATAATTTTTCTCATTCCATTCAAATTGGAACGAGCATTGAAGCTTCTCAAACCTGTATCGAACTTGCCGAACAATATCCTATGCTCCGAGCAACTATCGGGATTCACCCCTGCGAGGCACAGAATATTGCTATAGAGGAAATTCCTCAAGCTATTGCAGAATTAGAAAAAATGATTCTCTCAGAGAATAAAAAATATATCGTGGGTATTGGTGAAATCTGATTTGATGAATATCATCTTTCTCAGAATGAATCCACAGCAGAAATTCAAAAAACTCGGCAAAAATACTGGTTTGAAGCCCAGGCTGGACTTGCCTTGAGATATGATTTACCAGTTGTTATCCACACAAGAAATTGCCCTGAGAAAACATTTGAAGCCCTTGAAAATTCATGACTCAAAAAATTTGTCATTCATTGTTTTAGTGAGAACTGGAATTTCGCTGAAGAAATCTTTTCACTTTCCCCAGAAACAAAAATTAGCTTCACCGGAATACTCACCTACCCTCAATCACTCGAAGTACAGGAGGTGGCAAAAAAATCACCTCTTGAGAGAATTATGATAGAGACCGATGCCCCCTATATTATTCCCCAACAAATGAAGTGAATTGCAAAATATTGTGAGCCAATGTTTACAAAATATGTTTTTGAAACACTTTGCTTACTTCGATCTGAGAAAAAGGAAATCATTGAATCAACTCTTTGGAATAATTCAGTAAGCTTTTTTGGCCTCTAAACTTTCCTATTTTTAAGTACAAAATGGAGTACGAGACTAGTAACTACCATGATGACAGAAAGAACATGTCCGAGTGTCATCCAATGACCATAAATATATCCTATCTGTATATCTGGGGTACGGAAAAATTCAACCATAAAACGGGCAATCCCATATCATCATAAAAACCACACACCAAGTTGTCCAGGATATGCAATCTTATTCTTCTTCCAATATAAAATCCCTCCGAGAACTATTCCTTCTAGAAGTGCTTCTAAAAGTGGAGTGGGGAAATATGAAATATTATTAATTATTTTAGCTCAAAATCCTGAATACCCAGATAATCAAAAGAGCTCACCATTAATATAATTTCCTATCCTCCCGAGCAGGAGCCCAAAAGGAACAATCCATACAAATTTATCTGAAAGTTGTAAGAAGGACACTTTCATTTTCCGGGCAGCACAATACCAAGCAATAATCACTCAGAGAGCTCATCCATGGAAGGACATACCACCTTTCCAAGGCATGAATATTTCTAAAACATTTTTTTGGTAGTAAGAAAAATTGTACAGTAGCACATATCCTATTCTTCATCAAAAGATTACTCCTAAAATAGAAAAAAGAAGGATTATGTCTATCTGTTTTTCAGATAATTTCTGTTTTTTCATTATCAGATAAAATCCATAAAAACTCACAGCATACATCAGTCCATACCATGTAGGAGCAAGTGTAATTGATCAGAAATGAAGAACAAATATTGGCATTGTTACAAGAAAAGTATTTTTCAATCCATTTGAAGAGGTACTTTATGTTTTTTTATATATCTATCAAGAGATTTTGCTGACTCTTCTGAAGGGTCTATTATTTTACAATCTGGAAAAATGCCTTGAAGAGGTTTTTGAAGGTACGGATAATGTGTGCATCAGAGAATGATTCATTCTTCAGGATGATAGTGTGAGAAATATTTCTGTGTGAGATCCATCCAATCTGGAGAAATACAATTCCACCCTTCTCGAGAATAGAGAGAAAGAATCATCTGAAAGTCCTCTTCAGAATGACATCTTTGGACTGGAAGAAGCGCTTCTATTTCCTGCACGAGGCTACTGGGAAGTGCTATTTCTTCAATATCCACTGTTCCATCAAGTATCCCCATTCTCTCACGATATGTTCGAGAATTTACCGTCTGCTCCGTTGCAAATACGGTCACTTTTTTCAATCAAAGCTCTACAACTTTCTCAGCACCAGGTATGGTCACTCAGAGGATTCTCCTACCAGGAAATACTTCAGTCTGTAATTTCCTGAGAGACCAAGCCGATGCGGTATTACATGCGAGTATAACAATTGTTGCTCCAGCATCAAAGAGTTTTTGGACTCACAGCGTAGTAAGCCCAAGAATTTCTTCTGGTGATTTTGCTCCATATGGACAATTTTCATAATCTCCAAAATAAATATAGGAATATTGTGGAAATCTCACTTTCATTGCCGCTAAGAAAGTGAGTCACCCAGATCATGAGTCAAAAATGCCTATCATATATATTTTTCAGTATAGAAAAGTTTTTTCATTCTCATAAATTCTCAAAAGTTTATTGCCACAAAGAGTAATCCATATATACATCCTACAAGAGTAATTCCAACCAATAACTGCATTCTTCAGGTACAAAAGTCTGTTAGATGAAGATACATAAATGCCAAAGATAATATACCTATTCATAGTGCATTTCTGAGAAAAACAGACCAACGGAATCAGGCGGCAAACTGTCTCGTTTCTTTAAATGAAAGACCCCAGATAAATACCCACCCTATTCCAGATGCAAAAGCTGAACCAACAATACCCCATAATTTTAAAAATACATAGTTCGTAATAAGATTTACCCCGACAGCTGCCAATAAAATAAACATTTTTGTCCTCGGGCGTCACATAGCATTCAGGACTTGGAAATCAATTTGTAACAAGAAATTAAATATGAGAAACGGACTAGAATAAAGGAGTATTTTCCCAGAGACGGCATACCCTGCTCAGAAAAGCATAGTAGTGAGGTCATTTCAGAATATCATAAAAAAACTCATGGTCATAAGTGCCATGATGGAAAAAAGCTCATAACAAAATGTGTGTATGATTTGGACCTTATCTGTATCTCACTGTTTTAGGAGATCTGAAAAAACAGGAAACAGAAAATACACACCAGGGAGTAATAAAACAAATGGTATTCTTATCATCGAAAGATAAATATTATATATTCCCGCTTCAGTGGTACCCAACATAAGCACAATTAATTGGGTATCTATCTGCCCCAGAAGAGTAGCTACATTAGCCGATAACATCACAAAAATAGCATATTTGAAGATATGGAAAAAGTCACTACGTCGAAAATGCCATCCATCTAAAGTGAAGTACGTATGGTACTTGAAATAGAGATATGCAAGTGCAACAATTATTCCTAATAATACTGAACCATTATAAGCCCAGGCATAGTTTTCAACGCTTGCCTTTCCTCAAAATGCTACTCAGACAATCAATATAAGTTGAAAAAGATTGCGGAAAAAGTCAGTGAGTTTTTGGAGTTTTGTGTCCTGAAGAGACTGAAAGAATATATTGATCGATCGAAATATATTATCCCCAAAAAAGAAGAAAATAAATATATTGAGAATTGCTTTAGAAGAAGGTGCTTCAAAATAATAACGAGCTAAAAGTCCTGAAGTAAAGAACAGAATAATAGCCAAGACGGTCGAGGAAAGCACCTGAGTTACAAGAGCTATTGAAAACGTTTGAGTAATTTTCTTTCTATCTTTTTTTTGGAGATGTTCCGGGAGAAAAAAATTCAGACTATCAGACATCCCAAAATCATTATAGGCGCCCAATATTGCCACAAAACTCATAACTGCGACGAAGATACCATAATCCTCTTGAGAAAGTGTCCCAGTCATAACAATCTTTACTATATAGCCAGTTGGAGCTATAAGGAAAGAAAAGAAATATATCCAAAGATTTTTCTTAAAGAGACGGGTGAAATAGTGGTGATTTGACATGGATTATACTTTCATAATTTCTTCTTCTTTTATTTTCACGAGGTCATCAATCTTTTTATTTGCTTCCGTGATATGTTTTTGGAGTTCATCTTCATATCATTTAAGAATATCCTCTGATACAGTTTTATCAGTCTTTGCTTTTTGAATTTCTTTATGAAAGTCACTCCGAATACTGCGGATAGCCACTTTAGCGTCTTCGGCCATAGTGCCGGCGATTTTGACAAGATTTCGACGATTTTCTTCTGTCATCATTGGTACCACTATGAGAATATTATCGCCCCTATCTTGAGGGTTGAGGCCAATATTTGCTGCCGCAATGCCCCGTGTAATATCTCCGTTAGTAGATCGGTCAAACGGTACGATAGAAAGAGTTCGCTGGTCTACCACAGAAACAGTAGCTACGTTTTTGACTGGCATACTGCTTCCATAAACAGGAACGAGAATGTCTTCAATAAGCTCAGGCTTTGCTCGACCTGCCTGAAGTTTGGAGTATTCAGATTTAAGATGGTCGAGAGATTTTGAAAGAAGGTTTGGGAGTGCTGAGAGCATACAAGAAATTAACAAGTAAAGCTCGTTCATTATAGTAAAAAACGTATTCTGCCAAATTTTTCTTCCAAAATAATCAATCTCACTATACTACACATTAAACGTATCTTTTGTTTTCCCTCCTCATGTACTCACTTTTTATTGATACACTATCTTCTCCTGCCTTTATTTGTCTCTTTGATAATGAAAGAGATATCAAAGATAATTTCTCATGGCAAGGAAAACATGCTGAATTCGATACCCTTATAGAGTCGATTAATACCCTCCTAGCCAAAAATTCCTTGGAATATTCAGACCTCGCAGGAATTGTCTGCATCATATGACCTGGTGGTTTTACAGGCATTCGTGTTACTACCCTCGTGGCAAATACTCTCGGATATAGTTTTTGAATACCTCTCTATCCTGCTACTGTAAATGATTTTTTTCGAGAACAAGAATCTCCGACCCCCTGGATACTCCCTCTCACAAAAACAGAAGTTCTTCTTTGGGAAGATCCAAATCAATTATCTCCAACGATAGTAAAAAGTGATGCTCTCAACATTCCTAAAGCCTATAGTTCCAATCAAACTCTATCACCACTTGGATGAAATATCTCCTATATTCAAGCTAATGATTACAAATTATTTTTACAGAATTTTGTTTTTCCAGAGAAAGTTTCATTACTTCAGCCAAAATACGCTCGAGACCCTAATATTTTGATTAAGAAATAGAGTTGTAATTTTAATCAAACAGTATAAAATAATTTTATGGACGAAAAAAATCCTTTTGGTGATATAGAAGGTAATCATGGTTGCCTCATCGAAGACCTTGAAATCTGAGAAATACCTCTTTTGCTTATCCGAAAGCATTGGATTGCATATTTGTGAGTAGGTGTATTATTGATAATACTCATAGGTATTGTTATAGGCATTATGTTATTCGGTCAAGTTTGAAATATCCCCCCACTCTTTACATGGTTAACGGCTTTTGGAATAGGTATGGTGGGTATTCAATTTATTTTTGTTCAGTGGATTAATATTGAACTTGATATTTTTATTATTACCAATAAAAGACTCATCGAGTATGATCAAACGAGATTTTTGAATCGAAGAATATTACAAGCAAGCATTGACCAGATTCAAGAAGTCGAAGCAGCAACGGAAGGTCTTTTCAGTAATATTATTTGATACGGTGAAATAATAATTAAAACTGCTGGAGATCCGTCAGATTTTGAACTTAAAACCATTCCAAGAGCTCTCGAAAATTCTCGAATTATGCATGCATTGATAGATGAACATCGTCATGCTCTAGGTGGTAAAATATAGTATGTCTGACATTAGAATAGATGAAAGCTGGAAACGGGCACTCAAAGATGAGTTTGAAAAGCCTTATTTCCGAGAGCTCTCTCAATTTGTAAAAAATGAAATACTCTCTGGGCAGACTCTTTACCCTCATCCAAAAAATATTTTCGCAGCCATGGATCAGACTCCATTTGAATCTGTAAAAGTTGTTATCCTCGGACAAGATCCATATCATGGTCCAGGACAGGCTCATGGACTGTCTTTTTCGGTTCAGGAATGAATCAGAAATCCCCCGTCTCTCGTAAATATTTTAAAGGAAATTCAAGATGATATTGGATCCCCTCTACCAAAAAATGGTGATCTCACCCGATGGGCGCATCAATGAATTCTCCTCCTCAATACGACTCTCACCGTGAGAGCTGGACAACCGATGTCTCATGCAGGAAAATGATGGGAAACATTTACTGATGCTATTATACAAACACTTTCAAAAGAACGAGAATTTCTCGTATTTCTTCTCTGGGGAAGTCATGCACAGAAAAAACGATCTCTCATAGATACGACTAAACATATTATCCTCGAAGCGCCTCATCCCTCTCCCCTTTCCTCTTATCGTGGCTTTTTTGGGTGCAAACATTTCTCAAAAACCAATACACTTCTCCGTGAGCATGGAATGCGGGAAATAGAGTGGTAAAAATCATTTGCACCAAAGAAAAAAACCATACAATAGGCACAGTATTTAACAAATTGCAGTGATAGCTCTCGAAAAACTCTTCTGATCAAATTGTCGAAAGAAACTCTTGGAAAAATTTTTCCTAGAGCATACTTTTAATCCCCAAAAGGATTTCTTTATTCGTGAGCTCTGTCGTGATATTAATGAGCAGATTAATGCTGTCCGGAGAGAACTTGAAAATCTGGAAAATCTCTGAATTCTCAAGTCTCGTCGAGAAGATAATACCAAACATTATTCTCTCAACCTCCAGTGTCCTATTCTCCCCGACTTACAGATGATATTTGGTAAGACGTTTGATGCAATTGGAAAACTCAATGATTTCTTCAAGGGGAGACACAATCTCAGCCTCTTGATTGTAGGTGGTGGTATCGAAGACATGACGAGAGAATCAACGAATAACCTCATCGATATTCTGATTATTGGTGAAATTGATAAAGAAAATTTTTGACTCTTTCTCTCCAAACATTTCTTTTGAAGAAAGATAAAATATGCCGTTATTACGGAAAAAGAATTTAAAGAACGTCTTAAATACGGAGATAAGCTCATTTCCCGAATTCTCACACAACACGGCAACATAATTCTCAAAGATTCTCTCGGACTCAAGGAAGTCTCAAAATAGTATATTATATGTCTTTTATTCCTCCAGGAGAAAATATTATAGAGAAGAAAATCTGCCCTATTACAGGCAGAGAATTTGTGATGACAGAAGAAGATGAGAAAATGTATGATATGCTTTCTCCGGTTATAGGTGGACAAAAACTTCTTATCCCCTTACCTACTCTTTGCCCACAGGAAAGACAAATCCGTCGTATGGTCTGGAGAAACTATGACCAATTTTACAAAAATACATGTGCCCTAACAGGTAAAGAAGTTATTAGTATTTATCGGCCATGAACACCATACAAAGTACTTTCATACGAAACATGGTGGTGAGATAGTTGGGATGCTTATAGCTTTGCTAAAGAAATAGATTTCTCTCGTCCATTCTTTGAACAATTCAAAGAGCTTGATCAGTCAATCTATCATATGCCTCTCAGTTTTTCTAAGAGTGAAAATAGCGCCTTTACCAATTTTTCCCTGAATAACCGGAATTGTTACCTCTGTTCTCGAATAGTGGAATGTGAAAATTGTTATTTTTCATTTTTGATTCTACGATGTAAGAATTGTCTTGATTGCAATGATGTGAATGATTCTGAATATCTCTATGAATGTTCTCGGGTTATGAAATCTTATCATTGTTTTGGTTGTAATGACTGTGAAAATTGCCGTAACTGTTATTTTTTGAAGGACTGTACAGGTTGCCAAGATTGTTTCGGATCTTGCAATCTTCGCAATGCTCAGTATGTCTACAATAATCAACAACTCTCCTCTGAAGAGTACAAAAATAAACTTTCGAAGACATTAGCGTCAGCTATGGATTATCCCGACATTAGAGAGAATTTCCTACACTATTCAGAGAAATTTCCGAAAAAGTACTTTACCGGATACGGCAATGAGGTGAGTCTCGGTAATTATTTATATCACAATGCTCATATTATGTATGGATTCGGTGGACATGAAAACGATAATGTGAGATATGCTTATGGATGAATACATGTAAAGGGCTCTGTAGAAATAAGTTTTGGATATTTTCATGAACGGTCTATGGAAATATGTGGTGGTAGCGTAGCCTATGGGCAACTCTTTTGCATTAATTGTATCGATGATTGTCGGGATATCATGTATTGTAAGGATTGCGTTAATGCTACCGTAAATTGCTTTGGTAGTATATCTCTTAAGAAATGAAAAAACTGTATTCTCAATACAGCCTATTCTCAGCAAGAATATGAGACACAAGTTATAAAACTGATTGACCATATGCGTGCCACAGGTGAGTGGGGAGAATTTTTTCCAGCCCAGGATTCACCATTTAGTTATAATGAAAGTGCTGCTCTTGTTCATTTTCCCGAATCGCAAGACCAAATAATCAATCGAGGATGGGCATGGTATACTGCAGATACAGATATTAAAAAGATCAACTCATATACTCCTCTCCCTATTTCACAATATACGGAAAAAACTGTTTGATATGAAACAGCAAAGAAAAATATTGACGCCTTGCTCTCAGAAACTCTCTATTGCATTGAGAGCGGAAAACCATATCGTATTATTTGACCAGAACTCGCATTTTATATTGAAAATAACCTATCAATTCCTCTTCGGCATCCATCCGTGAGATCACAGAAACGTATGTCGCAAACTCTCCCAATGGAACTGTATGATAGGTCTTGTGATGAATGTAGAAAAGCATTCTTTACAGCTTATTCTCAAGAAAGACCTGAAAAAATACTCTGTGAAGAATGTTACCGAAAACTTGTTTATTAAATATTTCTTAATCCTCTTTTATGTCTCACTTCTGACTGATCGGTCTCGGAACTATGGGCGAAAATCTCGTCCGCAATATCGTCTCAAAAGGCGAATCAATCGTTGTCTGGAACCGCACGCTTGAAAAAGTCACTACTCTGCATTCTGAACTTGGCGAAGCAGTTATTGTATGAGAAACTGTTTCAGAACTTATCTCAAAAATGGAGTCTCCAAGAAGTGTATTTCTCCTCGTTCCAGCTGGTAAGGCAACCAATGAGGTCGCCCAAACACTTTTTGGGCTTCTCTCACCTGGCGATGCTATTTGGGATCTCGGTAATGCTCATTGGGATACCACTATTGCCCATCAAACTGAAGCCCTAAAGCACAATATCCATTGGATTGGTTGTGGGATATCGGGCGGTTCTGAAGGTGCAAGGCTCTGACCAGCTATGATGCCTGGTTGAGATAAAGAAAGTATCGAACGAATGCTCCCAGTATTGCAAAAGATATCAGCAAAAGACTTTTCAGGAAATCCATGTGTCGCCTATGTATGAGCTGCCGCTGCAGGCAACTTTGTCAAAATGGTTCATAACGGTATTGAATATGCTATTATGCAGGGTATTGCAGAAACATATGATATGTTGCGAGCAGCTGGGAAAAATCAGGATGAGATGAAAAGTATCTTCAGCGAGATTAATACTGGAATTGTAAGTAGTTTTCTTCTCGATATTACGGTAGATATTTTATGAGTAAAAGATCCAGTCAGCACGAGTGAATTTCTTCTGGAGAAAATCAGTGATATCGCCGGTAGTAAGTGAACAGGTGGTTGGACAGTAGAAGCGGCTTTGAAGCTCTGAGTACCAGTTCCAACGATTGCAGAATCCCTCTTCGCTCGATGGAACTCTGGACGAAACGCAACGATTAAAAAGAATGAAAAATCATCTATATTTACTCCGTTCGAATGAAAAGAGCTACCCGATACCAAAACACTCAGAGAGGCACTCGAGCTCACGTATCTTGCTGCTTATGTTCAATGACTTGAATTAATTCTAACAGCTGAGAAAGAATTCCAATGGGGCATCAATATTATGGAGGTGATGCGTATTTGGCAAGGTGGATGTATCATTCGTAGTCAAATGCTCGCTATTATTCCTCAGATTTATGAAGCAACTACAGGTACTAGCGAATTCCTGCATCAACTACAGGTACATATGGGATCTATTGATACTGTTGTCCGCGCTTCTGGGGTACCTATCCCGGTGATAGGAAGTTCAAGAGAATATCTGAAGACCTTGATGAGTGAGAAACTCCCCACAAATCTTATCCAAGCCATGCGAGACCACTTTGGTGACCATACAGTAAAAAGAATCGGAAGTGATATGGCAGAAAATTTTGAGTGGAAGTAGATGTTGATTATGATCCCATCTCGAATGTATCCCTACCACCATGAAGATCAGGTTTACTAAGTCTTGCTTGAGCTTCTGGAGATTCTTCTCAATCATTAAGTACAACGCACCGTCTATAGACTAGGTCACATAGATCATCGACTAATAATTGGAAATCAGGATCTTTTGGCGAAATGATCGAAGGACCATCCGTTCCATAACCGGGGATCGCCATCATCACTGCTCATTCTATTCACTCACGTGTAATTCATGGGAGTGTACGTGCATCAATATTTTTAAATTGATATATTCCCCTTTTTCGTAAATCCAATAAGGTATGTTCTGCCCGAATATCAGGTATAAGATGCTGATTCCCTTCTAGTTCCGGTATAATTCCATGTGATATTCTTTGCACAATATTCTCTTCAAGAGTGGGGTTTACCTCAATAATTCTCAACCATATCATAGTCTTCTGATTTTTAGGAAGTGCTTCAATAAAAGCTATATCAGCATCCGTGATACTATCCGCTGAATCGATAGGCTCACCTCAACATATCATATCTATAAGGCGTATGCATGGCACCATATCACCATTTGGAACATCTTCCCACTTTTTAAAAATTCCTTTTTTCCGTCAAAGGATATAATAACACCATTCTTTGGCAGATTTTACAGGACAAGTATCGGGAATGGGAATTTGAAGAGCTTCTAATAGGTCTGAACGTGCGAGTTCATAGAGCGCATCTTGATCAAATGTTTCTAGAAATTTAAAGAGTCTATTATCACGAGATTCTGTACCTAATACTCCTCTTATTAATTCAGAAGTCCTCCCAGAAATATCATGCGATTGTATTTGTAATAGTATTTCATCCTCAGATAATTCTTTAAAGACTGAATATGGTTCACTAAAACCTATTCGTTCACAGAGAAGGTCAGTAGACATTAAAGGACGCAAAGACATAGATACATATTACTAATAAGTATAGATATTTTACTAACAATTACTTTCTGTCAATATTAATCTTTAATAATTGTTTTTCTGTGGGAAATTTTGAGTGGAAGTAAACATTTTCCATATATTTGACATTTAATTAAATATATATTATTGTGTAAGTGTTTTCCTTTTAAACACTTATATGAAAGAAAAAATACATATCACCGTTCTCACGCTCTGAGTATGTGTACTCATTGGCGTTTCGTTTGCTATTTCATCAAGGAATTACAAAGAAAAAGTACCAAAACTTAATAGTGCACCTACTGAAACAAGCAAATTTATTTGCAACACAGAAACAATATCTGAATCTTCTCAGGCAACCAAAGAATATAATGATAGTAAAAAGAAATTGACTGAATACCTCCTGAAACTTGGTTCACTTGGTGGTGACACTAAAACATTTTCGGATCCTTGTGAATGAAAAAAGTGAAAAGCAAAAACAGAATGCAATATCAATAATGTTGAATTACGTGGTGTTCTGAATCAAATTAAAAAATTACAAGAAAAGTTAGCTCCTTACGAGGCGTGTCAGAAAAGTTTAGGAGTTACAACAAAAGACTCCAGTAAGATAATAAGCGGGGAAGTAACTATCACAAAAAAGAAGAATACTCTTAAATGGCACGAGTGAGAATGGACTACATGTTTAAACAGCAAACAGACGAGAATAATTGAGTGCCAATCTGATGGGAAGGAAGTTGATGATAGTAAATGCTCATGAACTAAGCCGAGCATTTCCAGGATATGTACTGATTCGGCTACAACAGTTCCTCCAACGACAACCAATCCCACAGCAACATCTATATGATCATGTAGGGATAGCGATTGATGAAATGATATTTATACAAAATGAACTGCTACAAATGGTACCGTAACAAAAACTGATGTTTGTACAAAAAAAGTTATAAATAAAACATTTTGAGAACCAAATTTTCTGCATGTTACTGAATGTTCTGTTGCAAATGGTGATGAGTGTTATGTCGATGAAGCAGTCTGTTTAACAGGTAATGAATTAGGTCTCGTAGGCCAATGAGGATCTGGTGAATTAAAAAATAAATGCCTATTTGGTTGTAATAATTGAGCTTGTAAAAAATCCTAAAAAACTAGAACAGATTTTTAAATCCTTCCCAATCGAGCACAGTCACCCCAAATGATTGTGCTTTCTCTTTTTTGCTTCCCGCATTATCTCCAGCGATGAGATAATCCAAGTTACCAGATACAGAAGTGCGCACTTCTCCCCCGTTCTCCTCAATTATGGCATGAATTTCATCACGGGAAAGAGTAAAAGTGCCTGTCACACAAAAAGTTTTTCCTGCCAGAGTTCCAGAAGAACCCTGGTTCTTCTCTGGTGCATAAACTATTTGTATTCTCTCTATTAATCTCTGTAGAAGTAATGTATGTGTCTGAAAATATTCACAAATAGAACGAGCTGTTTCTGGCCCTATATCTTTGATAATTTCAAGTTCTTCTGGAGTTTTTGAGAAAACGAGGATATCATCCTGACTCTGAAAAAGTGGGGCCAATAATTTGGCTGTCCTCTTTCCAACTCATGGAATGCCCAAAGAAGCTATCAATTTTTCTACAGGAAGTGTGCGTTTATCCTCTATTGCCTGGAGGAGGTTATCGACTGATCTTTCTTTATATCATTCGAGGGTTAAGAATTCTTCCCGATGCTCACAAAGATCATAAATAGAGGCAGCGTCCTCAACCCATCCTAGCTCCATAAAGAGTTCTATTTGTTTTGGTCAAAACCCCCCAATATCGACTCAATGCTTGCTGACAAACCATTCAAGTCACTGCATTTCACGAGCAGGACACTGAGGATTGCTGCAGAGGAGAGCTATTTTTTCTCATTCTTTATAGGTCTCAGACTGGCAAATAGGACATTGTTTGGGTGGAATTATCTCAGATTCTGAACCATCTCGTAGCTCAGGAATTGGTGCAATAATCTCAGGAATAACTTCTCATGCACGATGAATAAAAACCCAATCCCCTATTTTGAGATCTTTTTTTACTACCTCATCATAATTATGCAATGTCGCATTTTTGACCACTACCCCCATTACATTTACTGGTTCTACTTGAGCGACAGGAGTTATTACGCCTGTTCTCCCAACGGAGTGAAGAATATTCTGAATTCTCGTACGAGCATACTCAGCTGGAAATTTATAAGAAATAGCAGACCTCGGATGATGCGCTGTCACTCCGAGCGTTTCCCAGAGTTGTAAATCATTTACTTTTATAACAAGTCCATCAATATCAAAAGGGCACACTGGTTTTTTCCCCATCTCATGAATCATATCTATGATGGATTGAACTCCTTGTTTCTTCTCAAAAAATAATCCTCCTCATTGCCATTGCTGAGAGGTTTGGAATCAATACTTTCAGAGCTCTTCTATGATATCAAAATAATTTGTCACCGTGTTGTGCCCCTCTTCCAGATCAGGACAGCTATAAGCAAAGAAAAGGAGGTCTCGTTCCTTTGTTATTATAGGATCAAGCTGTCTCAAACTTCCACTCGCCGCATTGCGTGGGTTAGCAAAGAGCTTTTCAGAAGCTGCAAGTCTCTTTTCATTCAGTTTTTCAAAGGAGGCTCGTGACATCACTATTTCTCAGCGTACCTCAAGATCTTGCTGTGTAGGAATATATTGAGGAATATTATTGATTTGCAGAGCATTGAGGGTAATATCCTCACCCATAATACCATCTCCACGAGTTAAAGCACGAATGAGTTTCCCGCCTTCATAGGTGAGAGCAATCCCGAGTCCATCAAATTTATATTCGACGATATATTCGATAATCCGTGAAGATTCGGCGTCACCATCAAGAATACGTTTAATTCTTTTTTCAAATTCTAGGAGATCGTCAGCATTGTAGGTATTATCGAGCGACATCATGGCATGCCGATGAGGAGCTTTGGTAAAATGATTCTCCTCAAGTCGATGTACCTCTTGTGTAGGGCTTCCTACATCATGCTCCATGTCAAATTTTTCTTCTCCTGCAACGAGAAGAGCATAAAGTGTATCAAATTCATCATCAGCAATCAATGGCTTTTCGAGTTCGTAGTATTGATATCGATGAAACGCAATGATCTCCCGAAGTTCATAAATATCTTCACGAGTGAGTTCTGTGATATTTTTTTTGAGAAATTGTGCGGTTTTCTGAATCATAGAGTCAGTATAATAAAAAAATGTATTTTGAAACCTCCAGTATTTGACATGTTATGTAAAGTATTTTATTATATCGATATACTATTATTACCTTTCTCTTTATGAAACACTCCTCGAATAAAAAACCAGAAACCTTCACACTTCCAAATGGAGAGCAAATAGGCTGAACAGATACAATCTATGCACAATTTATCGATACTTGTAAGAATCTAGGAAGCGATGTAGTTGGAGGGCTCAATAGAGTCTTTACATCAAAACATTCTCTGAGCCGAGAAGATATGGAGCACGTTCTTAGATTACATAACAAGGCATGACAAAAGAAAATACTGCGATGATATTTTTCTCGATTTAGAGATATATCAAGAGATAAATTGGAAGAAATTTATCATGCCATTGAAGCTTTCCCAACAAATAATTGGACAGATAAGGACTGGGCAGTTTTCGGTGAACTTGCTCCAAAACCTACCACTCAGGATAAAAAATTATTCAAAAAGCCTTCTCACCCTGCTAATAGGACTAGAAAAATTCCATCTTTTAGGGATATACAGGCAGAAATTAGTGGCAATTATGATGAAGTTGATGGAAGGGGTCATAGATAATCCAAAAAATCCTAGACAACTCCCCTATTTTTCATAGTATGTATCTACATACTTTTTAAATGATTTTGCTATGAAGAAAACTGCCCCCATCCTACTTTTATGTGCCATCAGTATTCCTGTATTCCTCTCAAGTTGTGGTACAAAACCCGTTACGGAAGTAGCGCCTGAGAATACTACCATTTCTGAGGAAACAACTCTTGCTGGGAGTACTTCTTCCTCTACTACTACCTCTGAAACTAGTAAAACTGGATGAGTCGCCGTTGGTGAGCAAAGTAATCTCGCACCGTCAGATACACCTCGTGGCATCGCAGATGGTGGACTCTATCTCCCCTATACTCCGACAGCTCTTGCTCAAGCATCTGGAAATATTGTTCTATTCTTCTATGCGAGTTGGTCTCCTGCTGGTATTGCAACCAATAAAGATATCACGGATAAGAAAGACAAAATCTCCAAAGATCTCACAATATTACGAGTGAATTTTGACGATGCTGATGCCATGAAACAGCAGTACGGTATCACCGATCAACAAACATTTGTACAAGTCACTAATACTTGAGAACTCATTAAAAAATGGAGATGAGCAAATACGCTCCAGGATATCGTGCAACAGATTCAAAAATAATTTACCATGAAATCCTATCTCGACCTATTGCAGCATGTCATGGACAATGGCATAGACCGCTCAGACCGTACTGGCACCGGTACGAGAAGTGTTTTTTGATACCAATTTCGATGTGATTTACAGGTATGATTCCCTCTTCTGACAACGAAGAAAGTATTTACAAAAGGTATTATTCATGAACTCCTCTGGTTTCTCTCAGGCGATACCAATATAAAATATCTCGTCGATAATGATGTTAGGATTTGGAATGAATGGCCATTTCAATCATATCTCGAAAAGAATAATCTAGCAAGAAAATATCCTAAATATACTCCAGAATGGGAAGAAGAGATGAAAATATTTATTGAAAAAATAAAAACTGATACTGATTTTGCAAAACAATGGTGAGAACTATGACCCGTCTATGGTTACCAATGGAGAAATTTTAATGGAGAAGGCATTGATCAGATACAAAAGGTTATTGATACCTGTAAAAATAATCCAAATAGTCGTCGTAATCTGGTTGTAGCCTACAATCCTGCACAGGCAGACCAAATGGCACTTCCGCCTTGTCATAGTCTTTTCCAATTCTACATCGCAAATAATAGACTCTCTTGTCAGCTCTACCAGAGATCTATCGATAGTTTTCTAGGACTTCCGTTCAATATTGCCTCCTACTCTCTCCTTGTCCATATGATAGCCCAGGTATGTGATTTAGAAGTGGGTGAATTTATCCATACTTCTGGAGACCTCCATATCTATCATAATCATTACGACCAAGTCACAGAACAACTTTCTCGAGAGCCTAGACCACTCCCAAAACTTAAAATCAATCCGGATGTAAAAGATATTTTCTGATTCAAATTTGAAGACTTTGAAATAGTCGACTATGATCCTTATCCGGCCATTAAAGCACCTATTGCAATTTAATATTTTTGTGTATAATATTTTTAATTTAATATATTTTGCATAGGATATGCCCTATAGTACCTTGGATACTGATGCTTTAGCAAATATAGTGACGGCTCAGCAAGTTAACTTTTTTTCACACCCCATATTTTCTGGAGTAAAAATATGTAATCTATGAGTTGAGCAAGTACCACCTCAAATAGCTAATGTGGTGCGTGCAGTACGTGGAAGAATTCTATCATATTGTATTATACGTATCGATACAGAAGTTCCCCGACATCAGCATACTAATGATGGGGAAATATATTTTGGAGGTGAACCGTGTGCTACGGTTATACTCGAAAATCCAGGTACGGAAATCCAACATTTTATCATGGGGAATAATACTCGATGTGCCCTTCTTCTCCCTGGTGGATTTCATAGTGTTTCTTCTCGTCAATCGACTACATTTTTTGGTGTTAAATTTGAGATAGAAACTAGAGATAGTCCCCGTTGAGCAGAGTCCCTGCCCCCACAATAGCTGCTGTTTCCAAACGCAGAATACGGTTGTTAAACTTCCAGAGAATCATTTTATTCTCTTTAAAGAACTGTTTCTCACTGATTGACCAACCACCTTCAGGTCCTATCCAGAGTACTGCAGGAATTTCTTTTGATATTTCTGGCAATTCTTTGCCCTCATAGTGCCCCACAATATGTACATAATTGGAATATGCCTCAAGAAGTTTTTGTAACCCTTGAAGGCTATATTCTATCTGGAGCGACTTGTTAGCCCCACATTGTTCAAGCGCCTCACAAGCAATGGCTGTAATTCTGGATTTTTTCACCTCAGAGATATCCTGCATCTGGGCATGTTCTGATTTCCAGAAAACCACTTTCTCTACTCAGAGCTCAGTAAATTTTTGCACCAAAAATTCGAGTGTGGAAAGTTTATTGGGATATGCCTGAAATACTGTTAGTCAATTTCATGAAACGGAAAACTGATTTGGTACAACCCCTTTTTGAGAGAGCATAATTCACTTTTTAGAAATATCCCCTATCTCATACATTATATCATCTGTTCACTCAGAAAATAAAAGTATTCTCCCCCCTATTCGTGCACGAAAAACATGCGCTACCTGATGATAGAGTTCTCCAGTTGGAATAACTATCTCTTTTGTAAGAGGAATGGAAACAAAAAATCGATGCATAAAAATCCCGCTCATTGTGAGCGGGATAGTCTTTTTGTCAAGAAAATATCAAGAATTACACCTGTGGAGTTGGCGCAGCTGTTACAGCTGGGGCAGTAGCAGGTCTAATAGCTTTGAGTGTTATTTCAAAATTAAGAGCTTTTCCTGCGAGAGGATGAGGATTTTTTGATTTAACAGTAATCTCAGTATCAGTCTTTGAAACAACTATCTGATCTGGTTTGATATCTACTTCCACATCATCACCAGTAATTGTTTTGATAGTTACCTTACTGCCATCTTGAGCTGTTGCTTCAAGGCCTGCTGCCAATGTCTTTCCGTAAAAAGGAGCTTGTGGATCATTGATAGAAACCGTAACATTATCACCAGTAACTGCCGTTACCTTGATAGTAGCCTCACCAAGTTTCTTCTCTGTACCTACAGTAGAGCCTCCGAGAATCTGATCTGCCTGTGTCTTTGGCAATTGTTGAGAGATAATACCTGTAAGAACATTCTTTGGAACCTTTTGTGTAATTACTTCTTTGTAATCAGCAAGAGGCATAGTCTTTTGGACATATTCTTCACCATATGCATCTTTTGCTTCGAGTTTTACTTTCTTTGTCTCTCCAACCTTCATAGTTTTAACAGCATCTTCAAAACCCTGAATCATGCTCTTGCTTCCAATAACAAACTCAAGTGGGGATCGGCCTTCTTTCTTTGAAGAATCAAATACTGATCCATCATCAAGTGTTCCAACATAATCAACTGTTACCGTATCACCAGCTTGTGGTGTAGACGAGCCTCATAGCACATCGCTTTTGAGACTACCGAGACTACATCCTGACAAGAGAATGGCTACAGCAAAAAGTGGCAAAAATCTTTTCATAAAGGGAAAAATAAGGAAATAAATAAGAAAAATGTAGTTGTATTATATAACATTTGCCCAATAATAAACTGGAACTAAATTGCACATTCTAGAAAATATTTTCTAATATATTTAGAACTGGACGAACCAAAAAAAAACATATACTCATATCTATGTCTCTGAAACATATTCATCTCTTCCGCTGACAAAATGCACTCCTCCTCGGTGATACTCTTATCGCATGGAAGGAGAGATTTATCGAGAAACACGGCGAGATGAATCTGGCAGAAGTCAGGAAACAAGATCTATATGAATCGATCCTTTCTGATTGTGTTTCTCCAGGCTTTATGGGTATGACACGGATGATTATCTTCAGGGATTTGATTATAAAAACCGAGAGAGAGATAAACGATATTCAGGACAAGGAGGCTCAGATAACTGAGGAATGAGATGATGAAGCGGTTCAAAATAAAACAAAAATATTTGATGATGCTCTCTGGATTGAAACTCTCAAAATGGCTCCTGAAACAAACTTTTTCTTATTCGTAGGAAACAAAACACCCGTAACAGACCTCGAAAAATGGCTCGTTGAAAATGCGACTATCCATGAATTTAATCTCCCTTCAACGAGTGAAATCCATACCTCTATCGTCCGAGCTCTTTGAGTCTCTGATTGGCAGGCTTCTCGAATCCAAGAAAGACTCAATAATAACTACTACTTCATCTATCAAGAAATACAGAAGTTACAGCTCGCAGAAAAATCGTCATGGACTGATGAAGAATTAAAAAATGTCCTCCCAAACTACTTTGAGGAAAATAATTTCAATATATTGAATCCCCTCTGGAAAAAAGATGTTTCAGAGCTCCTCTATACATTTCGCGATACTCTGCGTACAGCTGACCGAGAACTCACAATGGCTATGCTCACCACTATGCTCCGTAAGGTCCTTATAGCTTCTTTTTTGCCTTCTGAGTCATCACTCAAGGCACTCCCAACTATCAAGCCCTCGCAAGTAAACACTGCAAAAAAAATAGGCAATGATCGAGAAATCCTCAAGAAACTCTATGATGCTCTGGTAAATATCGATATGAACGAGAAGCAAGGCGAAAGCACAGGAAAGCTCGACGCCTTTTTGATGGCACTCTTAAGTTACTGTGCTGCACCTGAAACACTATAATTCTCTTTTTGGTAACTCGATTCTGATAGTAAATCAGTCCCCTTGAGCACTGATAATATCGACAAATCCGCCCGCATCTCGAACAATTTTATCAACAATAGAAAGCCCTACTCAGAGTCATCGATCCTTAATATCACCAGTTTTTGATTTATCAACTTGATAGAATTTTTCTTTTAGATATGGTAAATCATCAGTCGTAACACCAATACCATTATCCTGGAAAATGAGAATATTGGTATTCCCCTCTTCGAGAAAATTGATTCTCAGCTGAGAACCAGAACCGGCATAGCGCAAAAAATTGGCAACTATATTGTGAAATATTTGTATCAGACTATCACGATCAAAGACAATGCTGGCTCTCTTTGGTCCAGCATAGTTCATGGTCTGGAGATGGCGATTGAGTTCTTGGCTATGTGTTTCCTGCACAAGAGAAAATATCTCATAGAGAGAAATTTTGTCATAGTGAAATATTGTTGGACGGCTTTCAAACATCTGAAAGTGCATCAAACTTTCTACTATCCTCGTGAGACGAGACAACTCGCTTGTGAGAGCATTAATATTCTTTGTATTCAGCTGAATCACTCCGTCTTGTATTCATTCAAGATAGACGCCAATAGCTGTCATAGGTGTTTTGAGCTCATGGCTCATATCAGTGAGAAACTGGGCACGGATTTGTTCCTGATGGTCGAGACGAAGACGGAGATTGTTGAGAGAATCAATCAGCGGACGAAACTCATCTTTTCTATCATATTCCAGGACATTTCCACTTGATGCAGAGAAACTATCGAGCGTATTAGTAATAGTGCGAATTGGTTGGAACGATCGTTTGAGGAAGTAGATGATGAAGACGCTCAATAATGCCACAAAGGCTATATTGATAGCCAACATGGCTACAAGTACTTGATTGATAAAAGTTTTCTTTGGATCATTTTCTCCTGTAAAATTAAATCCAAATGGTACTGTCTTCAGAAATACCGACATAGCATTGAGTCAAATAACCTCATCGATTTGCTTATCAGCAACTCCGGAATTTTTGAGGACTTTCCCGACGGAATCACGATTGAAGACAGGATCTGTATTTACATATTCTTCAAACCCTGTAACCAGTTTATTAAGGTCTGAATCAATATCTCGATATTGTGCAAGAAGCTGCGGGGCTTGGTTAGGATATTTTTTAATAAGGTTGAGGATATCTGAATCAATCTGATTCTCCCGAGACTCTGTGTAAAATTGTTGCAAGAAATCAAAGAAATACTGCCTCGTCACATAAGGAAGCACAGCAAGGTTGAGCGTGATAAAGAGTCACACAATGATAGCTATCAGAAAAACGATTTTTCGGGTCAAAGTCATAAGGGTGATTTGAAGTATAGTAAACTAAAAGTTCTTTTTAGCAAGAAAGAGTGAGAAGTTTTTTACATTGAAAGTGAAATAGATACAATAGGTTCGACTTCTATGAAATCCATCACTCCCCCATCAGACGACCTCGGTCAACGACTTGATCGATATATTCGCAAGATTTTTCCGTGAGCAAAACTTGGAGAAATTTACCAAGCTCTCAGAACGAAACAAATCACTATCAATGGTAAGAAAATGCCAGAAAGTACCAAACTCCGTCAATGAGATGTCGTTGAGGTTCATCTCGACGATAAGACATTAAAAGAATGGCAAAAAAAGGAAGAACGAATTATCAATACCTCCAGTACGCTCGATACTTCGAGAATTCTCTACGAAGATGGCGAAATACTTATTTACAATAAACCTGCAGGACTGATTGTCCATAGCCCAGACCATAAAACCAATGAAGTATCACTTATCGAACAAATAGAAGTCTACCTGCTTTCTAAAGGATGGAAACCATCTGGAACATTTGACCATCCCGCCCTCGCCCACCGCATTGATCGAGAAACCTCTGGTATCATCATCGCTTGCCTCACGAGAAAAAGCTACGAACATATGGCAGAACAATTTCGTACGAGAAAAGTAAAAAAAACCTACCACGCCCTCGTATCTGGAAAACCGCTTCCAGCATCTGGAATTATTAATGCCCCAATTCTCCGTATCAATACAGGTCGAACCGATGAAGCCAAGATGATTATTGATGACAAATGAGACTCAGCAGAGACTGAGTATAGGGTTATTCCATCTTCGGAAATATTTGGAATCACACAATGAATAAGTTCTGAAAAATGGTCAATCGTAGAACTCAATCCAAAAACTGGTCGAACGCATCAAATTCGCGTTCATATGGCACATATTGGTTGCCCCCTTATTGGCGATAAACGATACAGCGGACCGAGTGTGACTCGATTTCCAGAATTATCGCACCTGAAAAGCAGAAAATGACATCTTCTCCATGCACAAAAAATAGCCTTTATCCACCCAAATGGAAAATCAATGCAGGTAGAGTGTAATAACTAGAAACACCGAAGAGGATTGAAGTTTTCGGGTTGAAAAACTTGTGAACCAGCTGTTACTTCCATCACATACTTGGCAGGTTGAGATATGTATTCCATAGGTTTCGTCGTTTCTTGTTCTGGTCGCATATTTTTTACTGTATCTACGAGCTTTCCACTAGCATCATAGAAATACATATCAAGTGGTATCAGAGTATTTTTCATCCAGAAATTTCTCGGAGCATTCTCTTCAAAGACAAAAAGCATACCGCAGGTATCACAGAGTTTTGTCCGATTCATAAGCCCTTTTGCTCGTTGCTTGGGAGTAGTAGCGAGCTCTATAAGCCATGTTCTATTGTTCATTTCCAGCCAACAATTTTTGGAATATTTTCACACCAAAAAACTCACGATAAAAATCGTACAAAGAACTCCACAGATAAGTCCCAATTTTTTCATAGAAAAATAGTAAAGATAAGTCCCAAAAATGCAAGACGAAACTTGAATTCTTCGAAAAATCACGACAATACTTTTATGCTCCATCTCTACAATACTCTTTCTCGCACTATCGAGCCATTTAAGCCTCTCAAAGAAGACACGGTCAAGTTTTACGTGTGCTGACCGACGGTCTACAACTACGCTCATATTGGTAATCTCTGTTGCTATACTTTTTCTGATATCGTGATTCGGTCAATGCAGTTTCTGGGATACAATGTTCACCCATTAATGAATCTGACCGATATCGATGACAAGACTATCCGCGATAGTCAGAAAGAAAAAATGTCTCTCAAAGAATTTACTGAGATGTATACTCAGTACTTTTTTGAAGACCTCAAGAAACTCAATATCACGACTTTTCATCGTTTTAAGCCCATCTCAGAACTCGTACCTGAAATGATAGAGATTATTCAAAAATTGATTGATAAAAAACATGCTTATATCTCTGATGATGGTTCCGTCTATTTTGATATCCAGACTTCCAAAAATTATGGAAACTTGGCACATCTCGATATGAAAGGCATGAAGGCCGGTGCAGGAGAACGAACTAAATCTGATGAATATGAAAAAGAGAATGTAAGCGACTTTGCTCTCTGGAAATGATATGATCCAGCTGATGGAGAGAATTTCTGGGAAGCAATATTTCAGACAAAAGACGGAGAAAAAACCCTTAAATGACGACCAGGATGGCACATAGAATGTAGTGCTTGTAATATGTGGGGGCATGGTGAACAGATAGATATTCATATGGGTGGATGTGATCTCATATTTCCACATCATCAAAATGAAATTGCACAAACAGAATGAGTAACCGGAAAAACATTTAGCAACTATTGGATGCACACAGGACACCTCTTGGTAGAAAATAAGAAGATGGCCAAATCAGCTGGGAATTTCTATAAACTCAAAGATATCGAGGAAAAATATCCAGGAAAGGAAGCTCTTCTTTCTCGAGGATTCCGACTCATGTGCCTCCAAAATCGCTACCGAGAAAATTTTAACTTCACTTTTGAGCGACTCGAAAGTGCTATGGTAACTATTTGAAATATTGATAACTTTCTCAAGCGTCTCAAGCAGTATAATCCTCATTTGCATGGTAAATTTCGACGAGATTTCCGTGATTATCTCCAGACGGCTATGCAGGGATTTGTAGCAGATATTGAAAACGATATTGATACTATACATGCCGTGACACATATCTTTGATCTGATTTCTGAAGTCAATAAGGCTATTGATGAACAGAAGCTTTCAGACAGTGAAAAAAATGCTACCATCGATATTCTGAAATCTTGGGACAGTGTTTTTGGTATTGTCGATTGGTTAATTTTTGAAGAAGAAAAAATCCCAGAAGAAATCCTCCAGCTCGTAGCAGCAAGAACGAATGCAAAGCAAGCAAAAAACTTTATGGAAGCTGATGAAATACGCAAGAAAATAGATGAATTGGGATATAAGATCATGGATAGTAAAGATGGGGCAGTGATAGAGAAAAAGTAAACACTGATTTTTTTGATTTTCAGACAGTTCATCCTATTATCTCGGCAAAGAAAGAGAGTTATTTTTTATAGTCTATCATGTCTTCCCTTCTCAATTCAGAACAACGACGCGCTGTCGACATCATCGATGGTCCTCTTCTTATTCTTGCGGGAGCATGATCTGGTAAAACTCATACCCTGACAGAACGGGTCTATCATATGATTAATACTGTTTGAATCTCCCCAGAATCAATCCTGTGTGTCACCTTTACCAATAAGGCAGCAAAAGAAATGCGAGAACGAATTGCAAAGAAACTTGGACGATATATACCTCAGTCATTTGGTATGCCCCGTGATTTCCCTCTTGTCTCGACCTTTCACTCGATGGGCGTGATGTTTCTCCGTCTCTACATCGATAAAATCGGCTATGAGAGAAACTTCGCCATTTACGATACCGATGACTCTATCGCATTAATAAAAACTATTCTTGAAGAAAAAAGGATCGACCCAAAAGAAGCACCTCCTCGAAAAATCCAGTACGAAATCTCTCTCGCAAAAAATAGCTGACTTTCTCCGGAAGGGTACTCTGCCACAGTGGAGAGTAATTTTCAGTGAATTGTCGCAGAGATTTATCCAATGTACCAGAGAAAAATGCAGGCCAATAATGCGCTTGATTTCGATGATATCCTCGGGAAAACACTCGAAATACTCAAAATACCACAAGTACTCGAATACTTCCATAATCGATTTCAGTATTTCTGTGTTGATGAATATCAGGATACAAACTCTATTCAGTACGAGATTATCGAACTCCTGGCAAACAAATCCCAAAATCTCTGTGTTGTTGGGGATGATTGGCAAGGCATCTACTCTTGGAGAGGAGCAAATATTAAAAATATTATCAATTTCAAAAAAGATTTCCCAAAGGCAGAAGTCGTGAAACTCGAGCAAAATTATCGCTCAACATCTAATATTATCAATGCTGCCAATGTGGTCATAAAAAATAATGTTTCAGCGCTTGATAAACGTATGTGGACAGAGGCAACTGAGGGTGACAAAATAGAAGTCCATGAATGTGCGAGTGAACGAGAAGAAGCTGATAAAATCGGGAATTTTGTCGAAAAAAATCCTGCTGCTTGGGCAATCCTCTATCGTACCAATGGCCAATCTCGTATTATAGAAGAAGCTCTGATACGGAGAGGTGTTCCCTATGAGATTATTGGTGGTTTGAAATTCTATGACCGAAAAGAAATCAAAGATATTATTGCCTATCTTCGGGTCGTGCTCACACCTCAGGATAGTATTGCCTGGAAGAGAATTGTGAATACTCCTGCAAGGAAGATAGGTCCAACAACTATCGAGCGAACTATTCAATATGTAGAGAGAGCAAAAATCAATTTTATGGCACTTGGACAAGAAGTGGAATGAAATAAATGAATGACTCACGTTGATATGATTCCTGAGATGAAGCCTGCTGCAAAATGAGCTCTGACACAATTTTGTAATTTGATGCAAGAAGTAGAAAGAAGTTCTTATGAACTCTCAGTTCGACTCGTTATCGAATATATTTTGCAAATGTTAAAGTACAGAGACTATCTGGAGGAAAATTTTTCACCCCCAGAAGTAGAAGCAAAGATGGATAATATCAATGAACTCAAGAACCTTGCGTCTCGTTATGATGAGATACCTCCGAGGGAATCTCTAATGCATTTTCTCGAAGACATTTCTCTCATTACAAACGAACAAGAAAATGAATGAGAAGATGAAAAGGTGGTCCTTATGACCATTCATAGTGCCAAGGGGCTCGAGTTTGAACATGTTATTATCGCTGGTGCTGAGGAAGGAATTTTCCCACATTCGCGTACCCTTTTTGAATCAGACCAACTCGAAGAAGAAAGACGACTTTTTTATGTCGCAATGACACGAGCAAAGAAAAAATTAATTATTACCCGAGCCAACGAGCGCTATACTTTTGGTACATATTCGAGTAATATTGCGAGCCGATTTGTTTCGGAGATTCCGCCAGAATATCGGGAAGATATCGCACCAAAAAAATGGAGCTTTGTCAGTGATATGTTTCCGAGCTCAGAGGCTCCTGATAATTTTGAGTGAGACTGGTCTGGACAAGCAGAAAAACCAAAAACATTTGGACTTGGGAAGAAGGTACACGACAGCATGGAGAGCTTTTCACTTTGAGACCGTGTCTCACATCCAAAATTTTGATGAGGTACTATCGTGTCACTCGTGTGAGACGTGGCACAAATAGCATTTTCCAACGGTATTAAAAGTCTAAATATCCGTATCGCTCCTCTCTCAAAAGAATAGAAACTACTTGATATTTGTGATAGCTTTTTCGATACTTGCTACTTTTTCTCGCGTCCTTGCAATCTTTTCTTCAACTACTGGGTCAAGTCATTGGGAGGAACTCTTACGCTGACTTTCTAATACCTGTAATTCTTTTTGGGTTCGAATCAATAACTGAGTCAATCGCATTCTTCGCCCAGAGACTTCACTATCTGAAGATGAAGATCCTACCGATGTATTGATTGTCGCAGGTGGTTGAATTGTTTGTACAACATTTTGAGGGGTCTCAGTATGCAGAGCTGAAGATCCTAGATTTTTTCCACCAATACCTGTAGGCAAATACAAGTAGATAAGAAGGCCAACAGAAATAACACTCAGAATCGAGAACACAATATAGGCTTTGATATGGTGAATCTCGTTTGGATGCATATATCTTATTGCTTAGCTTGTTGATTTTTTGTATCCGTAAGAGTTTTTTCTACTTTTTCTACACTGATATTTTGTGATGGAACAACCGCCGGCCCTGGATTGGCAATCGCCGATGATTGTAATTGAGTATTAATACTCATATAGGTAGAATACGCCATAAATACAAGTATTCAGGCAGCAATAGTGATGATAATCCATTTCATATGTTTAAATGATATTCACAAAAAAATAATGTCAAATATTTGCATCAGAGAAAAAGATATGATACGATAAGGGTATAAAAATATTTTATGGCTTCAAATACACCTAATGCACAAATAAAGAAACTTTGGATTATCAATGGTATTTTAGCCTGTGCAGCCCTATTTGTTGTACTTCCACACCAGATATGGATGCTCTCAATATCTCAAAATGGTTCAGTAAAATCTTTTGACGGAGCTATAATGCCTATTGCCTTTGTTCCAGATTGGAAAAAGAGTGACTACATTGATAGACGCCAAGAACTTACTTATGGAGAAATAGCTCAAGATGACCTCATACCACTTCCAGATTATAAAAATCTCAAAACTGACTTTAATAGCCTATTTACCTATATTACGGTATTTAAATGAGCTTATATGGATGAAAATCGAGTTATTGGTGCTGGCTCACATGATGGTGTTGATATTAGAGCTCCTATGCAAACACCCGTTTTTAGTATAGGAAATGGAATTGTAACCAAAGTACGTGATGACGATAATAATAAGTACGTTACGGTAGAACATAGAAATGTAAAATATAACGGTACTATCGCTAAATATTATTCGAGTTATCTCCATCTTGATAGTGTTGCGGTCAATGTGGGTGATATTATCAGCAAAGGAACAATCGTTGGGAAAGTAGGTATGTCTGGCATTACTACTACTCCTCATTTACATTTACAAGTAGATAAAGAAGATGCTCCGTTTTATCCATATTGGCCATTTAGTCTCGAGGATGCCGGAAATGCAAATATGTCATTCTTTGATTGAGTCAGTAATGGGCTTAATAGCGATGTAATTGACCAGTATTCTGTAGACCCGATGGATTTTGTACAAAAAGCAGGCTCTGTGGATAGTACTCAAATTACTAATACTCCACCCGTTGCGGTCCAAGAGACCGTTGTAGTAACCCCTCCTCAAAACTCTGCCCCAGAAGTTATCAAGAATAAAAATCCTATAGGGACATTTGATGATTTGGTATCGACTGATAAATATTATACCGCTATTACCTATTTTGCTAAGAAATGATTACTAAAAGGATTTAGTGATGGTAATTTTAGAAGCAAACAAGAAGTAACCCGTTCCGAGATACTAGGAATTGTATTGAATGGGCTTGATATCGTAAATCATGGAGAAATCCTCGTTGGAATATTCAAAGATGTACCAAAAGATCATTGGGTGAATCCGCTCATATCAGAGGCTGTAAAGAGAAGGATAGTTACTACAGATAGACCGTTTTTTGAACCTAATAGAGCGGTAACAAAAGTTGAATTTCTTGCTATTCTTGGACTAGCATCATGAGAAAAGCTCCCAAAAATAATCACAAAGAATTGGAAAGATGTTGATCCAAAACACTGGTCTCAACAATATGCTGAGTTTGCTCTCAAATATAAGCTCTTCGACAATATTAGTGGAAATACTTTTAGACCAAATGATCCTGTCACTCGAGGTGAAGTGGCTCAAGCAATGTATATATATCTCAAAAATATCTGAAAGGTCCAATAAAAGACCTTGCAAAGACAAATAAGTCTCATACAATAGGATTATTATTTCTTTAATCCTCCCTATGAAAAAATTCCTCATCGCCCTTGGGTATATTGCTGGCGTCATTGTGGGTGCCAAGTTTGCTCATAAAAATACCCCTATTTCAAAGAAGAAAACCACAAAAAAATCCCCTGACATAAAGGAACAAGCACTTGTTGCTGGAAAAGAATTTATTGAAACACATAAAAACGCTTTTGATGAGATTAAAAAAGAATATTGGACACCTGAGAATAAAAAACTTCTCCTCTCAAAAAAGGCTGATTTGATGAAGTTCTTTGACCTTATAAAGGCTGAAGTTGCTGAAACAGTAGCAGAACTCAAAGAAGATGGTGTCGACGCTGATAAGATACACCAAAAAATCGAGTCTATCTATGCAGAAAAATCAAGTATTATCAAGAAGCTAGGAAAGACACCCGCTGCGATCGCTGCAAAGAAAAAACTTGCTACCATGATGCAAAATACAAAAAGAGCACTCAAGAAATAATTCTTTCCTTATACAAGAAAAACAAGGAGCTCTACTTCTTGTTTTTCTGTTTTTATACCACCTATTTATTATCACTGTATGACAACCGATCCAACTCTACAAACCGAAGGACAAACAGATACTAATCCTCTAGCAGACACAGTCACAGAAGAATCTCCAACATCTTCTCAACAACAAGAACTTGAAGAAACTGTTCAGAATCTCCAAGAACAACTTGCCCGCTCTCAAGCGGATTATACCAATCTTGTTAGGAGAAGTCGTGAGGAATCAGGACAAATTGGGCAATGGACAGAGGATAAGACCATACTCAAATTCCTTCCCATTCTTGATAACCTTGAACGATCGCTAGAGCATATCCCGGCAGAACTTGTTGATAATACTTGGGTAGAGGGGAATCGATCTATTGTCCGCTCTATGCAGAAAGTTATCAGCGATTTTGGCATCCAGCCAATGAATTCTATTGGACAAGAAGTAAATCCTGATCTTCATGATGTTATATCTCAAGTACCACACCAACTCACGACTATCCAGGCTGAGGTGGAAAAATGATATATGCGATGAGAAAGGGCTCTACGACATGCAAAAGTTATTGTCTGAGATGGCCAGATGGTGGCATAAATTTTATTCCTTTTAAGTTGTGGTCCTTCAAAAAAATCATCCCTACATAGACCTCGTCATGTCGCTCACTCCATGAGGTATGAAAACAGGACGGGATGCGGTAATAGAACTTCTTTCTTACATTGGTTCTCCTCAAAATAATCTCCAAGTATTTCATGTTACTGGAAGCAATGGAAAAGGAAGTGTCTGCCAAATGATTTCCCAAGTTCTCTATAAACAATTTAAAAAAAAGGTTGGACTTTTTACCTCGCCTCATCTTATTGATATTACTGAGCGTTTCCAGATAAATGGAAAACCTATCAGCCACTCAAAACTTGATACCTACTATAAAAAAGTTATAAATCTTGCTAAGAAATATATCATAGAACTTTCATTTTTTGAAATACAAGTCGTTGCCATGGTACTCTATTTTTCTGATGAAAAAGTCGACTATGTTATCGTAGAAGTGGGGCTTGGCGGACTTTATGATGGTACAAATATATTTGAACACCCTCTCGCCTGTTTTATTACATCAATCACACTGGAACATACCCATCTTCTCGGAAAAACACGAAATAGTGTTCTCAAAAATAAGCTCGGGATTGTAAAAAAATGATCCTCGCTTTATACACATTTGAGAAATAGAACCATTCAAGAATATTGCAAAATCCACTGAGCCAAACTTGCTCCAATACGAGAGCAAAAACAGGTGTGAACAATAACTAACCTCCCCTGAAATCATCAACAAAAAAACGCCACTCTAGTACTTCGGGCTCTTAGTGACCTTTGATATTCTGAAAGGGATATTCTCGCAGGACTCAAAAAAATCTATAACCCTGGGAGATTCGAATGGCTCTCACCGACACTTTTTGTCGACAGTGCAAATAATCAGGAGAATATCAAATTTCTGAAAAATATGCTCAAAAGAGATATGTCTGACTCTATTATAATTTTTGGCACCACTCAAATTGACCCAATCTATGCTGCAAAACTAGCCAATGTATTTCCAAATCAGAGGAAGATACTTGTGGATGGCTTTTGTGAACGAGCCCTTCCCTGCTCTGAATACAGTAAAAATGTTCCTTTTGATGCAATATGGCATCTCGATACCAAGGGAGGACAGCAATCAATGAAAAATATTCTCAGACAAGAAAAAAAATCACCAAGGTATATTCTTTTTGGAAGTATTTATTTAGTGGGTTATATAATGTGATTGTCAAGGTACAATCTATTTGCAAAGTACTAGAAAATATGAGAAAATTAAAGGGTAATTAATTTATCCTTATGTCTTGGTGAAAAAAAGAACCCGTAACTCCCGACTATCTCAATAATGAGCAGGAGTTTGTAAAATCCGCAAGCATGGCCCAAAGAAAGGCTTTCATCAAGGAATATGAGAATCGTTTCTGATCTGGTTTTACAAAGAGGTATAAATGAGAAACCTCTCAAAATCTCACTTTTATGGATAAACTCAAGAGAGAGCCTGACTTACTTGAGAAATATGAAGCTGAGCGCAGAGGTGTTATCGGAGAAACAAGAACAAATCTTCTCAGTTTTCAAAAGACTACCCAGGCGGGTATTGATTCAGTCAATGAATACAAGAGAAAAGCAAGCGCTGGCGAAGTAACCCGAATAGGATGAGAAGCAAAAAATAAACTTGACCGTGAAACTCAATTTAAGGATATTAACAATCGACTTTTCGATGCTTGGGCTCAAGATCTTGACGGTGGGCTCTTTGATAATGGTCTTATTGGAGCTCTCACAAAACCATCAAGCAAACTCAATAAAGCGCTTCTTGGAGTTGAGCGTGACTATGGAACAGAAGTACGGAGAAATATTGAAATTAATTTAGCCCAGTATCGTAATATTATGATGCAGGTTGAATGAGCGAGTAAGGGGCAACAATGGGCTATGAGTGCACTACTCTCCCCTTTTGGCTACAAAAATCAGGAACAGATATTGCAGACAATGACAAATTCCCAATATATCAAAAATGATATCAAGGGAAGGCTGCCAGCTATTGCTTCTACATTGCTTGTTCTCGGGGTATCGAGTGCTCTCGGTAACCCTACTCTCTATCTCGGTAATCTCAAGCTTCCTTTTAGTATCAAAAGTGCTCAATCTCCTTCAAAAGATATTGCTGCTTATGCTCTCTTTGGAACCAGTGCTAGAATTATAGAAAATGATGCAAACAAGGCTATTGGTCGATATGTAGAAAAAAATGCTAAACTCACAGAGAGTGAAACCAAAAAGAATCGATGAAATATTGATTATGTTCTCGGATCTCTTGACCCAAATATTGATGTTAATGCTCATGAAGCAGCTTATCAGGCGGCTGCCAGAACCAGTAGGCTCCGAATATTTCGACAGGCCGATCTTCGCAGAATTGCTAATCCAAATGTCGATGATTACTCAAAGTATGGCATACTTGTAAAAAATCCTGACCTTATTCAACAACCAGAATTCCGACGTGTTCAACGAGATATTCTCTACAAATATTGGCTCAATTTTGAGAAAAATGCTTCTGGATGAGTTCTAGAACTTGGGAAGCTCCTCTCGAGATATACAACGGCTCAAGAATTTATTGAGAGTCATGTTATCCCTGACCCAAGAATTGCAAAATATATCGAGCAATTCTATAAAACTCTTGATGGTAAAATATTATACCAAATCGTTCACGGGGCAGATACTCCTGGGGCAGTGGCAATGATAAATGCTTACACAAGACGATGAGGTGAACTCTCAGGATATCTCAATGTGATGAATAATAGAACAACCGTCAGTGTTGATCGAAGAAGTAATAAGTATGCTGGCAATATAAATAGTATTATCTGAAACAGAAATACAGTTGCGGACTACCTACAGAATACTGCGGTGAATGGCATGCCTCTTGAGAATACATATTCAAAACAAATTTCTCAGCTTACAGGCATTGATTGGGCCCCACAATATATCGTAAATCAGATCCGAACGAATGGTGTCTATGTCGCTAACTTTCCTGGTGTTAATACTGCTCGAAATCAGCTGGATGCAAAACGAATCAATTATACATGAGGGGCTCTCGTGACGGCAATTGGTTGTCGAAAAGATGGTCAGCACGGTTACCAGCTTATAGGTATTAAGTGAGACTGTGCTAATATCGTCGTCGGGGAATGGTTTCCTGACGATGAATTTACTGATAATGGAAGAATTAATATTCCGGCACGTATACCTCTCGCCATTAGTAAGAGCTGGTTTGATCATCCGAAAAAGAAAACCCCAGAGACACCAGAAAAACCACAGCCTCATACTCCAACTCCAGAGGCTCCAAGACCATATACTCCAACTCCAGAGGCTCCAAGACCATACAATCCTCCTTTTCATACTAATCCAGGCAATACTCCTGGCACATGAGAATTTCCTGAATCTCCAACTGGATGATGGATAAATCCTGGTTCAGATATTCCTACACACTGACCAATAATTATAACTCCAGATCCTATTTCATAAAAATCCACTATTAATTTAATTTATGAAAACAAAAAAAATATTCCTTGTCCTATTATTCATGAGTGTATGAGTCTACGCCACTAATATTCAGAATATAAGCTGTAGTGGAACTTCTCAAGTAACTGGACCAACAGGCGCAAATATCTCCGTAGTGGGATATGGAAATAATGTAACAATAGCAGGAAATGCTAAAACTTGTAATACTTGTTTTTATGCTGGGCATATATACAAAGGCGATAATCTCAATTCTTGGTATGACACCATCACTGTAGATGGATCTTGAGAAAGAATTATGTGGCAAGATGAGACTTGGGTTTGAGCTAATACTCTGACTAATCATTTCATTTGGTGAGACAATCTGAGTTGATCATTCTTTTTTAGTCCTATAACTTGGTCTCAGGTAGCTGCCGATAGCCCAACAAATGCCAACAGAAAATACAAAATATTTCCTATCAATACGAGCAATCTCACCTATATAGAATCCCCTAGTACAAATTGAATCTCTCTTAACACTATTCAATCAAGTGCAGTTCCTGCAGATAGAAATCAAGCTGGTTATGTTGTTGCATTTAACTGAGCTACTCATTCATATAATAGTACCCTCCCCTCTGGACAGAAACAGTGAGCACAAGAGGATCATGTTCAATGTGCTTTTATCTATCCTCGTTGGTGTGGTGATGGTATTGTGGACTCAGATAAATGAGAACAGTGTGATGATGGAAATAATGTTAGTGGCGATGGCTGTAGCGCAACATGTACAATAGAAACCCCTAATACTCCTATTTGTAATAACCTAGGCGTAGTACCCGCTACTCTCACAAAAGATGGAGGTACTATCACAGCAACATGTTCATGAACGAACACGACACAATACAAATTTGTTCTCAAACAAGGGACAACAGTCATCAATACTGTTTCATACCAGTCAGGAACAACCGCATCATTTTCTATACCAAATAATACTGATACCAATAGCAAAACATATTCTGTTGATTGTTATGTAAAAAATGCAAGCCAATCTGACATTACCTCCACCACTTGTAGTAAAAACATTATCATTCCTGGAACAACAGTAGTGCCAGGGGTATGTACTAATCTTACAGTATCTTCCAATAACGCCCAAATTAATACTCCTATTACTTATTCCTGTAGTGCAACAAATGCCTCAAGCTATATTATCCGGCAAGGCGCTTCAATAGTTGGTACTATGCCAGACTGAACAATTAATTTTCCTGCAGCTGGGACATACAGTCTAGGGTGTTTTGTAGATGGTCAGACAACAACTCCTGTTACTTGTGCTAAAAGCATTACAATTACAAATCCTCCCACAAGTACTATCCCGAGTATATTTATTGATAAGGATGACTCAACCCCAGGGACACCTGATTCAGATGGAAATGATATCCAGAGGGTGCAAAACAATTGAACAGCCACTTTCACCATACGAGTTCTCAATAATGGTAACGAGGCTCTTAAAACTGTTGTAATAGATGACCCTCTATCGAGTGATTGCGTGAGAAATAGCGCTCAAACTGCATCCCTTTATGCTGGTGGCCCAAGCACTGATTTTGATGTAGGAGAAAGTTTCACCTACCAATGTACAAAGACGAATGTTGTTAGTTGAACATTTCCTAACAATAGAAACACTGCTTCAGTAAAGTGAGTTGGTGTAACCTCAGGACAAAATGTTACCGATTCTGATGTGACAGAGATATATTTGAGACAGTGAAATCCAAATATATTGATTGAGAAAAATGATACAGATAATCTCGATGATACACAAGAAGTTGATGATGGCGGAACCGCAAAATTTTCTATCAAAGTTACCAATAATGGATCAGAAGCTCTCGATAATATACGGATTACTGATGCGCTTTCACCAGACTGTCAAAGAGATGAAAGCCAAACCAGGGATCTAGTTCGGGCTATAGGGAATCATGATTCTTTATTCGACCCAGGTGAGGTATTTGCTTATACTTGTAGAGAAAATTCTGTAACCAATAGAACCTTTCCAAATGGAATTAATACTGCTTGTACAAATGCCATTGGGGTCGATACTAATGGAGGCGTTAATAGTTGTAACAATACTTCTATTACCATTGGAACAAATACTTCATCAGCAATATGTGATAGTATTGATAGCTCTAGTGGCACTTTTGGTGGAGCCCCATTCCAAACAATTATCACCTGTAATGTATCAGGTTCAAATAGCCCCTGTACGATTGAAGTAACAAAAGATGGTAACCTGATTAATACTTATGATGCTTGTACCAAAAATATTACACTCCCTACAACTGGCGAGTATTCTATTGCGTGCACTGTAAACAATGAGCATACACAAAACTGTGAGATGGGTATCACCGTGGAATCCATGACAGATATCCCGACTGGTACAAAAATAGTATTTATTGTGCTTCTTAGTTTTCTATGAGCTGTAATTGGTACCTACCTCTTTAAGAAGAAGACTGCTTAAGTATTAATTCTAGCAAGTGCTGTTTCCACATCCCTCAAACTGAACCCAGCTTGAAAGCATTTCTGAATTATTTTTTCTTTTATATGTAACCTGAGAAGAGGAGGTAATACTATATTTTGTAAAATATCAATATCATCATACGTCTGCATCTCTTCATCAATTATACTCCGAGCATCTGGGTACTGTCATTGTAACTCATAGAGAATCCTCTTTCGAGAAAAACCTTTATTTTTAGCCTTTTTGCAACGGGTTTGTATGACATTTCGATATGTTTCTGGGTCCTTTATTATATCTTCCATCTCTCATAAAACCTGTTTTACTAGAGTAGTATCAAACTTTTTCTGTGAAAGTTTTTGACGGATAAAATAGAGTGTTTTTCCTTGAGAAATATAGTCGTGAGCTCGACTTTCTATAATATTTTTTTCAATAAACAAAGGCTTTATATTCTTCATGACTTCATTTGTCATATCTAAATCCTGTGATTTTATGAGAAGTTTTTCACGCAGAACACGAATCGATGGAAAATACCTCGTGTAATACCATTCGGCATATTTTTGAAGTGATATAAGAGACATAAGACATATACTACACGAATCAGCATTTTCTCAATCAAATAGTCTTTTATTTTCCAGATTATGTGTATAATCTTGGTATGATTTTTTCCCTCGAACCACTTGTCCAAGAACTTCAATCCATAGAACAACTCCTCGAATCAGGAGATATTTATAGTGACCAGAAAAAAATCAAAGAAGTCATGATTCGTAAAAAACACCTCGATCCTATCGTGAAAATGTACCACGAATACCAAAAATCCACTTCAGACCTTGAAGAAGCAAAGAGAATGCTCTGACAGGAATCCGATGAAGAACTTCGCGAAATGGCAAAACTCGAAATTGTTGAGCTAGAAAATAGTCTTCCTATCCTTGCTGAAAAACTCAAGATAGCTCTCATACCTCCTGATCCAAATGACGAAAAAAATGTCATCCTCGAAATACGTGCTGGGGCTGGTGGTGATGAAGCATGACTTTTTGGAGCAGAACTCGCAGAATGTTACAGACTCTTTGCTGCAAAACATAAATTCCAAATTGAAACCATGTCTGAATCCCGCAATGATGCAGATGGTATCAAAGAAATTATTATGAAAATTTCATGAGAAGGCGCTTATTCAAAATTCAAATTTGAAGGTGGAACACATCGAGTCCAGAGAATACCAGCTACTGAAAATAAGTGACGAGTCCACACAAGCACTATCACTGTCGCTGTACTCCCCGAAGTAGATGATCTCGATGTACAGATCCGTGATGAAGACCTAGAGATCACCGTATGTCGTGCCGGATGAGCTGGAGGACAACACGTCAATAAAACTGAATCAGCAGTGCGTATGGTGCACATCCCTACTGGTATTGTCGTCGAGTGCCAAGATGAACGATCACAACTCAAGAACCGTGAAAAAGCTTTTAGCATTCTACGATCTCGTGTCTATGCCTTTGAGGAAGAAAAGCGTCATAAGGCCCTCTGAGAAGCACGACTTGCACAAGTAGGCACAGGTGATAGAAGTGAAAAAATACGCACTTACAATTTCCCACAGGATCGTATTACTGACCATAGAATTGGAGCAAATTTCTCTAACCTCCCAAATATTATGATGGGGAATATTGATGATATTGTGATGGCACTCGGAGCATATGAGCAGACGGAGAAACTCTCCAAAATAGCACAAGCATAATCTATTCTATTTTTCTATCTCTCTTTCTTTATGTTCGAATTTCTCAAGCGTCCTACTGATATTCCTCAGAACTGAGTATATGATATACCATCTGGAGAACATCATATCGAAGTACATGATAATGATGTTCCACATTGAGAAGATGTCTGACAAATAGCAGTCGATATATTGGAAGCACACGAATGATATATTATCATCGCTCCTCTCGCTGGTGTACCGAGAAGTGATGTTGATGTCACTATCTCACGAAATGTTCTCTCTATAAGTGGTAACAGGCCAGAACCAGAAATATACCGAGAAGCGCTTAAGATACCTGTACAAGAATGTTTTTATGGCCCTTTTTCTCGATCGATTATCTTGCCAGAGAACCTTGCACTCGACACTATTCGTGCTACAATTGAACGGGGCATGCTGATTGTTACTATTCCTTATCTTATCGTGGACTCCAGAAGTGTCAAAGTGCAACACATAGAAGATTTTGATTCCTAACCATTTACTATATGTTTTTTAGAAAATGAAAAGAGAAAATAAGAAAAGTAGATCTTCTTATTACGAGTATTGTTCTAGGAACTATTATTGCTTGAGCCTTTGGCCTGAAACAAAGAAAACCACCAGAACATATCCCATTATGGAAAAGAATAGTAAGAAAAATAGTATGAAAATAGTTTATTCCCCCATTCTCTTGGTATGTATATTTTCTATTAATATAATAGGATATGCTACTGTGGGAGCTATAGGCCAAGATGAACCAGGACAATTTAATTATGAATTTAATGAAGCATTAAAGTATGAATGGGAGATAAAACCACAAGAAAAATCTGGCTTATCTTTATTTGGCGAAGCTCGGCAAAAAGTTCAAGCTGTAAAAAACACAAAGGAAGATATGAAAACAACAGAGGCAATCCACAATCTATGAAACGACTTTTGTCGATGATTCTATGGGACCTGTGATCAGACAAGTATCTATGCTCGACTCACTGCCTGATGTGAAACTGCGCGAGATACTGCTGCGAAAAAAATGCAAAACTCTTTTGTTAAAGATAATACTGAACTCCTGGTAGCCAGTTATACCTCATGTTATGACCTCGCTGACAATGTCATTCGATCGTATAAAGACGCAGCGAGTGTAGAATTGGCTGCGTGGAATAAAGGAAAAATCGAGAAATCACAAAATACTTTTCAAGAAAAATCACAAAATACTTTTCAAGAAAAAGTCAGTGATATTTGGGATGTTTTCAAGAAAAAACTCACGAACTTTGTTCGATCTATCGAAGGTATCACTCGTAACGTCAATCTCCGATGATAGCAGAAAACATTACGGCAAAGAAACACCTTGGACAAAATTTTTTGCGCAATAAAAATATCCTCAATACGATAGTTAATGCAGATGACCTCTCAAGTGAAGATATCATAGAGATAGGACCATGACCTGGAGATCTGACGGAATGCCTGCTTTCAAAACACCCAAAATCCCTCAGAGTGATAGAAATAGACAATGACATGATTCCTCTCTTACGCGAACGATTTTGAGAGAGAATACAAATAGTCCACCATGATGTACTGAAAATAAATATTTCAAAAAATATTTGAGCATATGAAACCACTATAACTATGCCGAATAACTATAGTGTTTACGGGAATATACCCTACTACATAACTTCACCTATTTTGATGCATTTCTTGTATGAAATAGATCATCTTCCTGATTCTCTCACTATCACTATACAAAAGGAGGTCGCCGATAGAATTCTCGCCAGAGATGGAAAACATTCCGTCCTATCACTTGCCTGCCAACTCGTAGCAAATATTACAAAAATATGCGATATCAATCCAAATAATTTTGTTCCTGTTCCAAAAGTTTGGTCTACTTGTCTTTGTTTTGCTATCAATCCAGAAGACAATGAAAGGAACAAAAAAATACTCACCATAATAAAACAAGGCTTTTTACAAAAAAGGAAAAAACTTATTTCCAACCTCACAAATGCAGGACATAAAAATAGTACTGTTCAAAAAGCATTTTTAACTGTATGAATATCGGAAAATATCCGTGCTGAAGATCTCACTTTAGATCACTGGAAGCGGATTTCTCAGATACTATAATTTGAGATGTTTCTCTTGTGATATTTGTGGAATAAGCATCGCACTCGCTACTATCATACTCCACATAAATGTCGTATGTACTGACTCAAACGAATGAAGAACAAGATTCATTAGTAATATACCAAGAGTCGCCCCAAGGAGATATTTATTTTTTCGTAATTGAAAGAGTATAATAAGTATTATGGTTGCAAAAAGAAGTATACCAAATAGACCCCCCTCGATAAGTTGTTGGATATACCAACTCTCCGGGATATAATATGTCTCAGTATTGAAAACAAAATCTGGATTTTTTTTATGAAGTGTCGCCAGTACGCGTACTATAGTTGGATCAGTTATGGCATCGTCAGCGACAGGATCTTGATTGACAGAAAAGACAGCACGACTAGCGGGTCATGATTGTGCGAGTCAATGTCCAAATGGGTGTTCCTGAAAACGAAGCCATCCAATATACATACGCTCAAAATGTCCTGAGGTTGACCCCTGTCTCTCAAAAATAGGTGCAATTTTATTGCCAAATTGTAACATGAACACAAGACCTATACAACTACATATAACAAAAAATGCGATTATTTTTCCAAGTGTAATTTTATATTTCTTAACTATATTTCATTGTTTTAAAAGAACAAAAAGCGTATACCCCGCCGCATAGACTCAGCCTAATATCACTCCAAGATATCCGCTTCGACTGTAGGTTTGCATCAAGAGAAAAAGAATCATTAAAACAACTAATATATTCATAAAAAAATATTTTCTTTTGTGAGCAAAAATAGTCATATAAGAACCCAAATAGAGCAGGAGAAAAAATGCCATCTGATTTGGTCCTTCCAGCATTCATTGAAAACGAACTACTGCCGCACCAGCAATTCCATGATAGATAGGAGGAGGACCGCCAGCATCCCAAACACTTACTTTATCACTAAATCATGCAAGAGTGAGTATGGTCTCACCGAATACATATCTGATAAGAAAACTTACTGCCAACATACATCATCCAGATATCAGAAAAACTTTCAAAATATCTTGAAATGTAATCTTCCATAAAGGAAATGCTCTGCGAAATAATATCATCACAAACAAAAAACCGACATCATATCGGAGTCAGTAAAATATTCCTTTGAGAGAAGTATGTTGCAGGATACTCACCACTATAAGGACCAGTGCAAAAATAATGGTCACTATATCAAAAGAATCAAGCGCTATCTTAATCTTCTTTTTCATGCTCTCAAAAATGTAACAACCAGCTATGATTGCGATGATTATTTCTTTTATGAAACGAAAAATACCAAGATGCATTTTTTCAGTGCCTAGAACAGATATAACAACTGACCAAGGCAAAAAAGCAATAAAAAATAATGTCAGAAATCTCCCTATAGTCTTTATATTCATACTTATTTTTGTACAGAAGGAAGTTGCGCAGCTGCTGGAATTTTTTCTCATGATATGAGCGGAGTAGTTCCTGAAGATTGCGGGATTGGTTGTTGGCTGAGCCATGTAGTACCTACAACACTCAGCAGGATGCCGATAAGCGCGAGAACTGCCATAACCTGAGAAAGGGTGATACGATTCCTTTTAGACATATAAACAAACTAAGAAATAAAAGAATATGGTGGAATTATAATAAAAAGTCCCGAAAGACAACTGAGAATTAAATTATTTTTTATCTTTTACCAGAGGAAACAGTACAACGTCTCGTAAATTTGGTTGGCCAGTAAGTAAGGCAACGATGCGGTCAATACCCATCCCAAAACCACTTTGAGGGGGCATCCCATGTTCCATAGCAATTACAAAATCATTATCTGGCATGGCTACCTCGTTATCCCCAGCGATTTTAGCGTCTGATTGATTTTGAAAGCGTGCATCCTGGTCAATAGGATCAACAAGCTCAGAATAGGCATTCGTTACTTCCCAACCGTTGATACAGAGCTGAAATCTGTCCACAATAGTTGGATTATCATCATTAATACGGGCCAAGGGCGAAAGAATAAGTGGCTGATGAATAACAAATGTTGGGTTAATAAGTTTTGGACGAGCTACTTTTTTATAGAGCTTATCGATAAGTGTCCCGTGCGAATGTTTGAGGAAGCCATCAATTTGGATTCCTTTTTCAGTGATAGCTGAACGAAGTTTTTCGAGGGTATCTGCTGTATAAATATCAATATCAGAGAATTCTACAATAAGGTCACGGATTGATCGTCTTGGCCATGGCCCAGAGAAGTCCACCATATTGGTTTCTCCTTTTGAATTCAATACTTCGACTTCCCTCTTACCTGACATAAGTTCATCCAGAATATAACTAAACATACGCTCGGTAAAATCCATATTATCAACATAATTCCAATAAACAGCATAGTGCTCAACAGAAGTGAATTCTGGTAAATGAGATGGATCAACACCTTCATTACGAAATGATTTTCAAACTTCAAAAACTTTTTCCATACCTCAGACAGTACATTTTTTGAGAGAAGTTTCTGGCGCAATTCGAAGATACAAATCAGCATCTGTCGCTTCATGATGCGTTGTAAATGGATTTGCAAGGGCTCCTGAGGCACTATTACCGAGTGTTGGAGTCTCTACTTCAATGAAACCTTCTTTGTAGTAAAATTCGCGAAGTTTTTGGACAAAGCGAGATCGAAAAACCATCCTATCATAAGAACTTTTATCAGTAATCATATCCAGATAGCGCTTACGATAAATAGTTTCCTCATCCGCAAGCCCATGAAATTTTTCTGGTAACGGAAGAAGAGATTTTGCGAGAAGCTGAAATGATTTTACAAAAATTGTTAGTTCACCTTTATGTGTAATAAAAAGTTCTCCTTGTATACCCACAATGTCTCCCCTATCAATATATTTCTCAAAAACCTTAAAAGCAGAAACTTTTTCTTCACCAAGCTCCGAAACAGTTTCCAATCAATTCATATACTCACAAAAATCTTTTGAGAGAGCAAACTGAATATCTCCGGAGAAATCCTGAATTTTCCCAAAAATAAGCTTCCCAAAACTACGCACCAGCATGATGCGTCCAGCAGTTTGAATATCGTTCTTTGGTGTTGGAATGATATCTTCTATCGTTCGAAGAGAACTGGTATCTTCTCACAACAATCGGATATCGGCTATATCTTGTTTTTTTGTGAATTTATCTGGATATGGATTGATTCCCAGTGTATGGAGTGCCTGGATTTTTTGAATACGAACCGTTCGTTCGTCATGATGGTCTGAAGAGGTCATAGGTGCGAAAATTATTGCCTCCACACTATATGAAAAGAGAGTTAACAATCAAGAAAATTACCGTTTTTTACAAGAAAATGCTGTGATTTTTTTTCATCGACTTCTCCAAATTGTTTCAAATTCAGTCGCATTTTCTGGCGTAGCACGTTTCTCTGGATCCTCATCCGTGGTCATTTCATAATCAAAAAGCCCTGAACTATCAATATGCTCACGGATCCACTGCACATAAGCATCATCATCCGTTTTTATTATAAAAACACCCTGTTTTGAAAGTATCTTTGAGACATTTTGTAGAAATTCTGGTTGAATAACACGATGTTTATGGTGAGCCTTTTTTGGCCATGGATCTGAAAAAAGGAGATACAGTTCATCTACTTCCCCTTCGTCAAAAATATCACAAATTCGCTGCCCCATTATTCGAAGGAGTATAACATCACTTCTCCCCCTTTCAACACATTTTTCATAGGTTCGATAGAGTCTCTTAAATTTGAGTTCAATACCGACACATCCAGTTTCGGGGTTAATTTCTGCATAATTTGCGAAGAAATTCCCCATACCAGTACCTATTTCTAGCATCAGAAGTTTTTTCTTGAAAAGAGTCTTCCATTGTCATTTATTCGCACAGATTTTTTCTTCATCATTCCAGATATTGGGATATGTTTGGATTTTTTCTGTATAGGGATTATAAAACATGCTGGTGATTGTATGAGTTTCTTTCTTTCGTCAAACAAAAAACCTGCCCAATGGACAGGTTTTTCAAAATAGAATTTGCTCTTATTTCTTGTCACAATTCCCAGAACCACAACATGATTTCTTACAACAACCAAAAACTCAAATAGATTTTTGAACAAAGATAGCAAAAAGGAGAACAGGAAATTGAACTTGAGTCAAGATGCCTGTAAACCACTGAAAACCAGTTGCATCTACTGGCTTAAGATGAGTGAAATGAAAGAGTAAAGCGCCTGCCATAACAAGAGCAAGACCTAGAGCGGCATATTTTGCTGTCTTGCGGCAACCAAGAGCAAAAGAGAGACCTCCAAGAAGTTCGATAGTTGCTGCGATATATCCAAATACTGTCGCAAGAGTTGCGAGTCAACCAGCAGAGGTATCGAGGCCAAATGCCCCTAAAACAGATCCACCTACCCATGCCATAGTCGTAGCTCCTCCAAGAAATTTGCCAGCACCAGCTGACATCATAATAACACCCACTACAATTCGAACAAGGCTTGGATGAAACCAAGAACAATGGCCAGATTTAGTAGTACAACAAGAATCTTTCATAAAAAAAGGATAGAAATAAAGTATTTCTATTGTATAGTTGGAGAATAAGAAGCAACAAAGAAATAATTGTTATTTCTGTGATTATTTTGCAATATAGGTTTCCGACCTAACTAACCGTAAAAATAAAGCCTTCTTTAGTATTTCAAACGACAACTTTTGAAAGTTTTTTGCCTATCATACGATCCGCTATCTCATCTTCGATTTTAGTCTGAAGATAGCGACGAACTGGTCGAGCTCAGAATTCAGGATTATACGTATCTTTGAGAATCTTCTCAACTACAGGATTTGACCACTCGAGAGTTACCTCAAGGTCTTGAAGTCTCTTTGCGAGATCTTGTAATTGAAGAGTAATAATTTTTTTGATAATCTTGGTATCAAGAGGGTGAAAAACAACCACTTTATCAATACGGTTAATAAATTCTGGACTAAAATATTCATCAAGACTCTTTACTACTTTCCCTTCTATCTCTTCAAAATCATCAATAATACGCTCCTTTGTTTCTTCGGCAACATCAAATCCTATTTTGGTCGCATTACTGGTAAATTCATCAGAACCGATATTGCTCGTCATAACAACGATGGTATTTTTGAAGTTTATCTTGCGTCATTTTCCATCGGTAATCATACCATCTTCCATAATTTGGAGAAGAAGGTTAAATATTTCAGTGTTCCCTTTCTCTATCTCATCAAAAAGTACTACGGAGTATGGTTTTCGACGAACCTTATCTGTGAGTAATCCGCCTTCTTCATAGCCAACATAACCGGCTGTTGTGCCAATAAGTTTTGATCCCGAATGTCGCTCAGAGAATTCACTCATATCGATTTTTACAAGAGCTTTTTCATCGCCATAGTATTCACGGGCTAATACTTTAACTAACTCCGTTTTTCCTACTCCTGTAGGTCATAGAAAGAGGAAACTCCCTAGCGGACGACACTGATCAGAAATACCTGCCTGAGAGCGTTTGATGGTGGACACAATCGATTTAATCGCTTCATTTTGTCCAATAATTTTTGATTCTATTTGTTTTTCGAGGTCTTTAAGTTTTTTAATATCTTCAGCTGAAAGTGTCTTCATAGGTACGCCCGTAATCTGGTGAATAACCTTTTGTATATCAGCTATCTGAATAGTATGTCTTTTTTCTCGAGGAATAGTGATCTTCTTTCTTTTTTCTCGGATTTTATCCTCGATTTCGAGAAGTTGTTCTTTGGCTTTATTTGCTTTGTGATATTGTTGTGAGGTCACAAAATCAGCAATATTTTTTTGTATTTTTTCCACTTCTAATTTGAGTGTTTTGATCTCGTCCTCTCCGTGAACATAGGTCATACTCTTTGCACTACAAGCCTCATCAATCAGATCGATGGCCTTATCGGGAAGAAAACGATCGGTAATATAGCGAACTGAGAGCTCAACAGCTTCTTCAATAGCCTCATCGGTTATGATAAGGTTATGATAATCCTCAAAAGTGGTCTTAAGCCCTCGAATAATCTCTATGGCTACCTCCTTGGTCGGCTCATCAACCTCTATTTTTTGAAATCGTCGCTCGAGAGCGGCATCTTTTTCGATATATTTTTGATATTCGGAGAGAGTTGTTGCTCCAATGATGCGGATTTTTCCTCGTCCCATAGCAGGTTTGAGGATATTAGCAGCATCGAGCATCCCCTCTGAACCACCAGCACCAATTATCGTATGTATTTCATCTATAAAGAGAATCACTTCGTTATCAAGTTTTGATGCTTCTTCTATAACCTGTTTCATGCGAATTTCAAATTCTCATCGATATTTCGTACCAGCAACGATACTTGTCATATCGAGCACAAGCAGCTTCTTATGTTGCATAGCAAAAGGAACTTGACCAGATGATATGCGACGAGCCAATCATTCCACTACGGCAGTTTTACCAACACCAGGATCACCAGTCAGAACAGGATTATTCTTTGTCTTTCTATTGAGGATAGAAATAAGCCTATCGATCTCCTTATCTCGTCAAATAATAGGATCAATTTTCCCCTCATCTGCCTCTCGAGTAATATCATTACAAAAGAAATCGAGTGCTGGCGTCTGGCTATCTTCTCTCTTTGAATCCTTTCATCCCATATTTGCAAACATAGGATTTTTTTGCATATCATCCATTTCCGCTCCACTCAGAAGTCATTGTTCAATAACATGCATGATCTTGCCCAATTCATCCACACCAGGTTGCTCAGCACCTTGCATACGGTTAAAATCTATCAGGGATTGTTCAAAATCTCTCACATTGATACGGATAAAATCAAGGAACTCTATGAACCAAGAGCTTTGTTGTTTGATAAGCGCTATCATAAAGTCCTCAATACCGATAGACTTTTTCTCAAAACTTGCTGCTACTTTGACGCTTGAAACAATGATATTTCTCAGGTTTTCTGATATACCAGTATACTCCCCTTTTCTATTGATAAGATGGGCAAATTTTGGATGTGTCATGACGTCGAGAAAGACTTTCTCGTTAATGCCAAAGTCATTGAAAATAGAGAAAATATGTCACTTTTTTGAGCGTAATATTTCAGCGATAATATCGAGCGATTCGAGTGATTGAAACCCTTCTTGTTTGACGACGTTTTCCGCATTGAGAAGATATGATTTATATTCTGGTGTAAAGTTTTTGAACATGTGAAAAAGATTTGCAATTACTATGAAGATATGATAATCTAATATTGTATGAAATCCAAATCTTTTTTCGCTCTTTTGCTTGCTGTTTACGCATTTTTTGGTGCTATGGTATTTTCTCAATCAGAAACCGCCACTACCAAAGATGCTGCTAAACCTACGAAAGAAGATCTTTCCACTTTTATACCAGATATGCAGTTATTGAGCATATTTCAGACAAAAGAGGAAGAGCTTGATGCTCTCGGTGCTTCACGATCTCGATTTACTGATATCACAAAAACCCTCCTTGGATATCAAAATATGGCCTCTCAGAGGAGATTTTATCAAGAAAAGGCCCTTGAAGAACTCCATACACTCCAAAATAATATCAAAAATAATAAAACAGCGAGCGAAATAGAAAGAAGGAAATTAGAAAAAGATATTACATTACTAGGCGATGAAAATTTTCTCTTAGAAAAGCAACAAGAAGAAACAAAAGGCCTATTGAAGAAGTATTATCAACAAGGTTATATAGAGGATGTACAGGGAAATCAAAAAATTACCCTTATGAGTCTCCTCTTGCCAAAATCATTTTGAACTTCCATCAAAGAGTCTGAAATACTGGACATAATGAAAGTAACCTCTCAAGGACTTATTGCTCGACAGAAGGAGAATCAGATAAAGATAGCCAAAATTCAAGATGCTATTCGATTTCAGAAAGACCAGAGAATAAAGAATATTACCCGAATGGACCGGTATGATTCTGAACTTGCGACAACAGAAGTTATAGAAGCTCAACTTCTCTGAAAAACTATCTCTAGACAATGAGCTATACAAAATACTCTCCAAGATAACACAAAGAATACTAAAACTCTCACAGAAAAATTTGAACAAAAATTTGCAGAATATGAGACAGACATACAAAAATATAGTGAACAGTATCAATGTACTACTCAAAAATCAGCTATCTGTACGTGGATTCTCGGATACACAAAAGCTGAGAAAGATCTCCGATTACAAGAAGAACGCATCAGTACTTTTTCGTGGCCTGTTTCTACCGAAAAGGGTTTTGGCTTCCATTTTCGTGATCAAAAATACTATAATATAAACCAAGAGCACCATACTGGACTTGATATTATTGCTTCCGAGAATGCGCCTGTTACAGCCTTAAATGATGGTTATATCATCGCTATACGAAAGGCAACACCACAATTTCCCGGAGTAGTTATTATGAAACACAGGAATGGTTTTATGACGGTCTATAGAAACATTCGACCAATAAAGGGTATGCAACTTTTTAGTATCATAAAAAAATGAGAAAATATCGGAGCGGTTGGGTCATTCGTAGAGCATAGTGAAAAAAATAATCTTCACATAGAAATGTACTCTCGCGGTGCACTAATAGACCCAATGGAAAAAATGAGTCTTGATAATATAGATATAAACAATATTCCAGGAAGATACGGATGGAAATACATTGATGACCTAAAAACACTCAAAAAGGATGTTGATATCCCTACTCTCCAAAAGACTATATGATTTTTTTACATACCCGGTGAGACTGAACTAGAGCGACAAAAAAATATGCTGGAAAAATATGCTGGAAATGCTTTCCGTGATCAAAAAATGTGGATAGAAGAAAGCATCAGTGAGAGCGTAGACCCATCATTTACTCTCTGTGTTTGATTTGCAGAAAGTACCCTTGGACAAAATCTCACTACAACTGGTAATATCGGTAATGTGGGAAATACCGACGGTGGCGATAGGCGTGATTATGATGGACCTCGTTCTTGAGTACGTGCTATTGCTTCTGTGGTAAATAATCAATGGTTGTGACACTATTCAACTATAGACCAACTCTCATGATGGGGAAATACAGGTGGACCTATTTATGCTTCCTCTCCTACTAATTGGCATGAAAATATTGTAAAATGCATGTCAGCACTCAAGGGAAAATATGTGGGCAACTATAGTCCTTTTCGACTTAATGCTGCCGATTTACTCAGTTATGAAAAAGCATGATATCAAAAAATCACTGAGCCAGAAGTGAGTACCCTAGATCAAGTTGAAAATTAGATGACTTTTGAATAAACTTTATTGCATCATTTCTTCCCACTTTTTCATAATAATTGTGGCATTTAATATTGTACGGCCTCTACAGCCACAGAGAATAATCTGAGCTTTTGCAAGAATATTTGGTATAACTCGATTGCGGGCGTGTAAAAGTTTTTTCATGACATCTTTGGGGCAATAATCTATGCGTTGACATAATCTCATAGCTAAAGCATCTATCATCTCCTGAATATTGTTGCCTGGAGGCAGCACCCCTACAATCATAGATTGGATTCTTTTTTTTCACAGTATCTCTCTCATTTTCTCTAATCGAAACATTCATTCAAAAATGATAATTTTATTTTTTTTAACTGCTTTCGTTAGATCTTGCAGAGAATATCCAGACTCACAACAATCCGCAACTCATCCTACAACTATTTTTTCTCTCAAAAATTCTCTATGAGAAACAAAGCGTCGCGCTCCATCATTTCCGTGAGGAGAACCCGTAGTAATAAGTTTTACTTCACAAAATTTTCACGGAAACTTTCTCAAAATACCTTTTATAAGTGTTGTTTTTCCAGCTCCATTTGGCCCAGCAACAGCTAATATTTTAATACATCTTCAACCTTTTTTTATGTAAGCTCTTGCTTGCTTCAAAAAAATTTCCTGATTTTTGGTAAGAACAACCATAATAGTTGGATATAGACTATTATAATAACAATATATTTAAATAAATCAATACTTCATCAAAAGGACTCCCTGAAGAGAGAGTCCTTTAATAGTAAAAAGTCACCCTAATACTGTTTCTTACTCTTACCTTCTGATTCCAACCTAAAAGATTCACATTTCCCAGAATCTATTATCTTAATCCCATCATTTCTATCAAGAAAAATAAATTCGTAACTTATAAGTCAAAAACTGATTAAGATGATCAATAACCTCCGCAGGAGAAAAAGATGAACAGGAATATATATCAAATTGGAACATTGGTGGTTCAGTTTTTTCCCATATATGCATTGACGCATGAGAAGTTGCCAGTGTGACTGTTCCTGTAAGTCACTCATTGCCCTCTTCATCTACATAAACAGAGGTTGGTCACGCTACAACCACCATTCTTACTTTTTGAACTAAATCAACAAACCAAACATTCAACTCTTCAACTTTGGTTGGTGGATTTTTAAAATTTCATTTTACTATGAGATGAAGATGGTTTGGTATAAACATATTTAAAGAAAAGTTGCAAATATATTACAGAGAAGATATTTCTGTCAACAGAAATATAAAAAGACTCACGGAAGTGTGAGTCTTTTTTGTTCTATTTGGCTCCCCGGGTAGGGATCGAACCTACGACCAATTGGTTAACAGCCAACTGCTCTACCGCTGAGCTACCGAGGAACTGGGGCATTGTAGGGAGAGTTGCTTTTTTGTCAAAAAAAATCTCAAAAAAACTCCCACCTTTTCAGATGGGAGTTTTAATGCTATAGAAATATCTTTCTATTCATCATCTTCTTCGAATTTTACACCACGTTCAGCACGGATTTTTTCTGTGATATTTGCTGGAACTGGAGCATAATGAGAAAATTCCATTGCATAGGTAGCTCGACCCTGAGAATTTGATCGAAGTGTTGTAGAGTACCCAAACATTTCTGAAAGTGGTACGAACGCAGCAATAATTTTTGCCATACCTCGGTCGCTCATTTCATTGATTTGCCCTCGCTTTCCATTGACGTCACCGAGGATATCGCCCATGTATTCTTCTGGAGTACTAATTTCTACCTTCATGATAGGTTCGAGAAGGATAGGTTTTGCTTTCTTAGAGGCCTCACGGAAACATTTACTAGCAGCAATACGGAATGAGAGTTCATTTGAATCCACATCATGATATGAACCAAATGTCAGCGTTGCTTGAACATTGACGAGTGGGTATCCTGCGATAACTCCTCGAGCATAGGAAGCATTGAGCCCCTTTTCTACACCAGGGATAAATTCTCGTGGAATCACACCTCACTTGATTTCATCAATGAAATGATTCTCATCTTTGTATTCTTCTGGCTCTGCTTTTCTCATCTCTTCTGTAATAGGTTCAAATGTGATGATAACGTGACCAAATTGTCCACGACCACCAGTCTGCTTTTTGTAAGAATACTCTTGATCCTTCACAGCCTGTGTGATAGTCTCACGGTACGCTACTTGTGGAGCACCAACATTACATTCTACCTTGAATTCACGACGCATACGATCGACGATGATGTCGAGATGGAGTTCTCCCATACCCGCGATAATTGTTTGACCTGTTTCTGCGTCTGAACGAATACGGAATGATGGATCTTCTTCAGCGAGCTTATTAAGAGCAATACCCATTTTTTCTTGATCAGCCTTTGATTTTGGCTCAACAGAGATATGAATAACTGGCTCTGGGAAGTCGAGAGAGAGGAGTTGAATAGGATGTGCTTTATCACATAAGGTATGCCCAGTTTTTGTTGCTTTGAGACCGATAACGGCAGCAATATTACCCGCTGTAATTTCAGTGACTTCTTTTCGGTTATTTGCATGCATCTCTACGATACGACCGATTCGTTCTGTCTCACCATTATTTGCATTATAAACGGCAGTTCCCGATTTGAGAACACCTGAATATACTCGTACGAATGTGAGTCGTCCAACGAATGGATCAGTCATGATCTTGAACGCAAGAGCTGAAAGTGGTTCTGTATCGAGTTGTTTAAATTCTACTACTTTTGTCTCATCATCTGGATCAGTACCCGCAATTTTACCAGCATTGATATCAAGTGGTGATGGGAGATAATCGACAACTGCATCAAGCACTCTCTGTACTCCGACATTTGCGAGAGCCGAGCCACAGAAAAGTGGAAATAGGTTACTCGACACAACACCTTTTCGGATACCTGATTTGATTTCTTCGATGGAGAGTTCTTCGCCTCCGAGATACTTATCCATTAATGTTTCATCTTGTTCAGCTGCTTTTTCAATCAGCTCAAGTCGTGCTGCTTCTGCTTTTGCTCGCATGTCTTCTGGAAATGGAAGCTCATATTGTTCGAGTCCCATATTCCCTCGAAATCCATATGCCTTCATTTCAACAAGATCGATGACTCAATGAAATTCATTCTCACGACCAATAGGGAGCTGTGCTGCGATAACTTTGTTACCTGCAAGACGCTTCTTGATAGATTCATATGTCATGTCAAAATCTCCTCCTGTTTTGTCCATTTTGTTTGCAAAAGCGATTCGAGGAACACCATACTTATCTGCTTGCTTCCAAACAGTTTCTGATTGAGGCTCTACACCCTGTGATCCATCAAATACAACCACTCCACCATCGAGAACACGCATAGAGCGCTCTACTTCGATTGTGAAATCTACGTGACCTGGAGTATCGATAATATTGATATCAAGTCCTTTCCAAGAAGTCTTGGTAGCAGCAGCTGTAATAGTGATACCACGCTCTTGTTCTTGTTCCATCCAATCCATGGTAGCAGCACCATCATGTACTTCACCAATTTTGTGAGTTTTACCAGAATAAAAAAGAATACGCTCAGTGGTAGTAGTTTTACCAGCATCAATATGCGCGATAATACCGATATTACGGACTTTTCGCTGCTTGTCTTCAGTTGCAGACATAGACTAAAAAATAATAAATAAGAAATAATAAATAAGAAAGATATAGTATCTCTCTCAAATCTTATGCGCACATTCTATGAAAAAACGGGGAGAGTCAAGCTTTCCCTTAAACAGCATATTGGTTCCAAAAGTTTGTCCGAAACTTCTCATATTCCCCCCTTTGAATCGCTTCTCTCGCTCGGTCACAAAGACGCATCAGAAATTCAGTATTGTGCATTGAGAGTAATATTTGCCCGAGTAGTTCATCTGCATGCATCAGGTGACGAAGGTATCCGAGCGTATAATTTTCACTGACTGATGTTTCAAATCCTGGAGCCACAGGAATCTTTTCCATCGAACCATCGAGAGAACTTCGATTGATTTTAAGATATCATTCCGAAGTGAATACTTCACCATGTCTGCCAAGTCGCGTTGGGAGAACACAATCAAACATATCCACTCCCCTTGCAATCGCTTCAATAAGGTCCTCTGGTGTGCCAACGCCCATAAGATAATGTGGTTTTTCTTTTGGTAATTCTGGTGAGATGACATCGAGTATATCAAGCATATCCTTCTTTGTCTCCCCTACTGAGAGTCCACCAATAGCAATTCCGAGTGTCGGAAGTCATCCAATAAATCGTGTTGATTCGGTACGTAAATCAGGATAAGTGACTCACTGAATAATAGGAAACAATGCTTGTTCGTGAAGTCCTTGATTTTCTCTTTCAAGAGCAAGGCTCTGCCATCGCTCTACGCATCGCTCTGCCCATCTATGTGTCCTATCAAGCGCCTCACGTGCGCGGGATTTTGAAGCGTCCCCTGTTGCAACATCATCAAAAGCCATAATAATATCCGCCCCCAGCTCTGATTGTATTTCCATCGCTTTTTCTGGCGTGATATAATATTTGTCCCCATTCAGGTGCGAACGAAATTCTACACCGTCTTCATCTGTCGTCACAAGAGCCTGTCCTCCATTGCGCGGATTCCCCAGAGAAAAAACTTGGAACCCTCCACTATCGGTGAGAATTGGAAGGTTTACATTCATGAATTTATGAAGTCCCCCCATTTTAGCAATCGTTTCAGAGCCTGGACGAAGCATCAGGTGATAGGTATTACAAAGCATTATTGTCGTGCCCATCTGAGCTATCCCCTCTCGTGTGATTCATTTGATAGTCGCAGCCGTCCCTACTGGCATAAAGACAGGAGTTTGGAGGGTACCGTGTGGAGTCTGGAGTGTCCCAGCTCGTGCAGAGCCGTCGGTGGCAGTAATAGTGAAAGAAAACATGTATGTATCTTATAGTTTTTTTAAAAGTATCCAACTGTAAATTCAGTAAGCACTGAGATGTGGTACAAAAAATATACAACACTTTTTATATAATACTTCCCTGTTTAATAGAGGTAAAGAGACGATTCAATACAGCACCTTGCGTATCGGCATCTCCAGCAATACCAGATTCTCAGAAAAAATTCACTTCTACAACCACTAATTGACCTGATTTTGTGCGAGCAAAATCCAAAACATAATGCTTTGGCAAGACATCCTTATGTGCAAGTGTAAAACTATTAATAAAACTCAACACATCATCTTCAGGCTCATCGATAGGTCTATTTTGAAACCAATATCTACTTACAGAAGAGAGAGCGTGATTTACAATCCAGCTACGGTATTCTATTTTTACTTTTTCCGAATCTTCAGCTATTTCAATAGGCTGAGATATAATCATTGGCTCATCAGCAACGATATTGACAAAAGAGGATTCACCAGAAGTTTCTACGACAGGTAAACCTTTTTCATGTGCTCAGAGAAGTTCCGATACTGTGATAACAATACCATGTCCTGCACTTTTCTTAACAAGAGTCTTTGCGAAGATTCTTTCATCTCAAGAACGAGTAAAACTTTTTAAGAAATCTGGAGTACATTCATTAAAGGGGCATACCGCTACTGGTCTTCAGTTGAATTCTGGCTTCACATAAGAAGGCCACCTATGTGTTATTTCTCTATCTCTTTGTGTAAGGGTATTGATTAAACCTAATTTTTCAATTGCATCAAGAAAAGAGCCAACAAGAGGGACACTGGAGAATGTTAATATATCATATGTTGCATCTCCCACTTTTTCCGCAATCTTATCAAGTCCTACAAATTCACCCCTCATAAATCTAGACGGAAATATAACATCTGGGCCAAGAACCTCTTGAGCAATCTTAGCCTTAAGTGCTCATGGTCAAAATTGCCCACCATAGGCATCAATACAAATAAGTGGAGAAGACATAATCTATTGAATAGTATAATTATACAAAAATATACCTAATAATATAGGTTTGTCAAATTATAGAGGATTATTAGACCGTATACTGTGTTGCTTCTCTGAGACTAAAGAAATGAAAAATCAAAAAACCAGAAGCGACAAGGAGGACGAGGATACCTATCATCAGAATCGTGGAGAGAATACGTTCTTTTTGGAGTTTTTGTTCAATTTCTTTTTTTGCCTGCACCATCAAATCCATATCATGCATACGATTATGGTGTGCTTCTTCGAGAGCAAGGAGGGATTTCTTGTGTTCGAGTGTTGGGACAGAATGAGCCAGTTCTCCTTCCATTTTTCCTATTTTGAAAGTGAGCTCTTGGATAATCATATCCTTTTCTTTGATCACTGTTTCGATAGCACGAAGAATTTCGTTTTGTGATTCTCGTGGATCATATCCGATAGTTGGAGAGAGCGTTGGTTTTGGAGCAAGCACTTCATAGTCTTTTTGTTCACCACCACCAGCTTGATATTTTTTTACATCATCAGTATGGAGCATGATAATTTTTCATTCACGCTTTGATCGTATCTTGCCTGCTGCAATATAACGGTCTATCGTGCGAGTTGATACGCCGAGCATTTTACTAGCTTCATCACGAGAAATGGTGTATGCCATAAGAAAAAAGATATGTCTGAATTGTAACACTCTCGGAATCATTTCAAGAAAAAAGACTTGCCAAATAAAAAAGGAAGGATGAAGTAATATTGTAGAATTAGACACAAGAAAAATAATCCTATACTTTCATCCTATGAAAAAGAAAATAGCTATTATCGGCGGAGGTCCAGGCGGCCTCACTGCTGCGATGCTCCTCGCAAAAAAATGACACATAGTTGATGTGTACGAAAAAGAATCATGTATTGGCGGCAGAAATAGTCGCCTCACTCTCGCAGAGAATTACCACTTTGATGTCGGACCAACTTTTCTGCTGATGAAACCATTATTAGATCAGGTGTTTGAAATGGCAGGAGAAAAATCTGAAGAGTATCTTACTTTTCAAAAAGTTGATCCCATGTATGAATTACACTTTGCAAATAAGATGGTACCTATGACAAGTGACCATGCTAAAATGCGTGCTACTATTGCGGAGATATTTCCGGGAGAGGAAGTAGGATTTGACCGCTATCTCGCCTACGAAGAAAAACGTCTTCAAAAAATGTTTCCATGTCTTGAAGCAGACTACAGCACATTTGCTCATATTGCAAAAAAATGGAAACACCTCCTCCGAGTCATACCGTATTTATCTCTTTGAAAAACCATCTACCAAGTCCTAAGTGGGTATTTCAAAACAGAAGAACTTAAACTCTGTTTCACATTTCAAGCCAAGTATCTCGGAATGTCACCGTGGAGTTGCCCAGGATTTTTTGCCATGCTCGCATATGCAGAACATAAGTACGGTCTCTATCACACGATATGAGGACTCTCAGAGATATCAGAAGCTATGGCAAAAGTAGCAATAAGAAACTGAGCAAAACTCCACCTTTGAGAACCAATAAAAAAGATAATTACCAAAGACAAAATAGCACAATGAATCATACTTGAAAATGGAGAAAAAATTGCTTATGACGAAGTAATTGTTAATGCAGATTTCTGACATGCCATGACTGAATTCTTTGAGGAAGCAGATGTCAAAAAATACTCTAAAGAAAAACTTGATAAAAAAGGATTCTCCTGTTCCACTTTCATGGTATATGTCGCGCTCGACACAATCTATACTCTCCCCTTTCATTCTGTTTATTTTGCTAAAAACTACCGGGATAATCTCGATAGTATTCATAACTACAAAGCGGTTGATAAAGGAGATTTTTCTTTTTACGTTCGAAATGCTTCCATACTTGATATGACACTCGCGCCTAAAGGACATTCAGGACTCTATATTCTCGTACCAATGTCTAACCTCCGATCAGGTGAAATATGGGATAAAAATAAAAAACAAGCGTGGTATGAGACAGTTATTAAAACTCTGGAGGAACGGGTAGAACTCAAAGATATCAGAAAACACATCGTCGCAAGTGAGACTATTTCTCCAAGTGATTGGGAAAAACGTGGGGTATATCTCGGTGCTACTTTTAATTTGGCACACAGCCTGAATCAAATGCTCTATTTCCGACCACATAATCAGTTTGAATGTGTCAAAAATTGTTACCTCGTCGGTGGCGGTACACATCCAGGGAGCGGACTTCCCACTATCTATGAAAGCGCAAGAATTGTAGCAGATCTTATCGAATCAAAATAACTAATCCTATACTCAGATATTTCTAGGTAGACATACGGATAGAAATGACTATACTGCTCACTATATTGTGTATTTAACAAAATTTGTCAAATGTTTATTGATGCTGTAAATATTCGCTTTCGAGCAGGAAATGGAGGAAATGGTATCGTCTCATGGCGTCATGAGGCGCGTATTGCAAAAGGAGGACCATTTGGTGGTAATGGAGGAAGAGGTGGTGACCTCATCGCTATCGCAGACCCGAATATTAATACACTCAGTGACTTTCGGTATGTCAAAGAAGTCGCCGCAACTGATGGTGAACGCGGAGGAACAAAGTGTATGAATGGTCGTGATGCAGAAGACCGTATTGTGAAACTCCCTGTTGGAACACTCATTTATGACACAGAATGAAATCTTCTTCATGACCTCGATAAAGTCGGTGAAAAGGTCCGCCTCTGTATTGGTGGACGGGGAGGATATGGAAACGCTCACTTCGCTTCTGCAACTCGACGAAGTCCGTCATTTGCGGAAAATGGTGATACTGGCACCGAGCTCGAAGCTCATCTAGAATTGAAGCTTGTCGCTGATATCGGTATTATCGGTGTACCTTCCGCGGGAAAATCAACACTGATTTCTTGTATCACACAAGTACGACCAAAAATCGCAGATTACCCATTTACTACTCTAATTCCGAATCTCGGGGTCATGGAGTACAAAGGAAAAACTATGGTGCTTGAGGATGTTCCGGGACTTATCGCTGGAGCTCATACAGGTGCAGGGCTGGGAATAGAATTTCTCAAACATATCGAACGAACTCGTGTCCTCTGTCACCTCCTCGATGCTGGGAAATACGAAGATTGTATTGCTGACTATGATATTATCCGTGAGGAACTAAAACATTTTAATCCTGCACTTCTCGAAAAAGAAGAAATTATTGTCCTCTCAAAATGTGACCTCCTCGATGCTGATATGGTCGAAGATCTGAAACACCAGATAGAGAAAAAAACTGGAAAGAAAGTCTTCCCCATTTCAGCCCCTATCGGTATGGGTATTGAAGACCTCCAAAATGAGATGCTCAAATATCTCCCTGTTGCAGAAGAAGTTATTGAGGAAGAGACAGTTATTATTGATCTCGCAAATCGGAAAGACCCAAATGATTTCATTGTGACTCATGAAGGTGAACATGTGTATCGTGTGACTGGCGAACGCATCGAACAGATAGTCCGTATGACACCGCTGAAATATCCAGAAGCCGTCGATCGCGTATGGGACGTGATGACCAAAAGAAAAATACTTAATGAAATCCTCCGACAAGTCGTCAAAAATAGCTCACCAGAAGAAGCAGAAACCTACGAAAATCTCCGTGATCTCAGTCATATATGGTATTCTGTCGACGGAAAAATCCTTATCGGTGAAGCAGTATTTAATTTCAGGGATTTTCGTTAAATCATTCTTACTTACTCATTTCGGCGATTATCTGATCCATCATAAGAGCGGCTGGAAGTCTCTCGCCTTCAAGTGGTACAAAATAATCTCCCACGATTCTCGTCGGATCAGCTGATACTGAAACGCCCGCTGCGTCTATCATTTCTTTATCATTGAGATTATCACCTATCGCAAGTACTTCATGTTCTGCAAGACCAAGATAGTCTCTGAAGGCGGTTAAACCAACAGCTTTATTTTGAATATCTATTACTCCGATGTCGTAGGCTTCACCATTCCAGAGACAATACAAGTCAGCTTTTTCTCCCACAATATCCTCAATTTCCTGGACCCTATCTTCACAATGAATCGTGATAATAAGTTCTTTTGGTTCAAATCCTTTTACTGATTCATATCGTTCTTCTATTCCTCGAAGTTTCAAAAAGACATCTTGTAAATATTTGAAGCTATTAACATGTTGGATGAGCTCCCCCTGATACCATGTCGCACTTCCATTCTCATAAGTAATACTCGTAAATGACAAAATATCTCGAAAGACATCCTGCAACATATAGAGACCTCGACCAGAATTGATATTGATGAGAAATCCGAGTTCTTTCAGCTTTTTAATCTGCTCAATCTGTTCCGATGCAATATGTTTTGTTTCAAGCGTCGTAATACCATCAGCCTGTTTTATTTTTGTGCCACGCTTCACCAAGACACCATCAACATCGAAAACAATCAGTTTGATATCTTTGAGAACTTCCTTTGTTAACTCTTCGATGGGTTTCATACTATATACATTAAGAATAAAATCGTACGCCACGATTCTATGTTTTTTTTATATACGTCAAATGCTCTCTAAGTTTATTACCTTGGTGTCCAATTATTTATGGTATTGAGACGGAGCATAGGCCTTAATAAAAGAAACACCTCCTGTCGATAAATCTATCGAATAATCAAATATACGATCTCTGGAATAGGCATAATCATAACCTAGATTCTCTGGTATTTTTTTGCCACAAACAACAGAGAGTGTCATTTTATTTCATCGTGGACTTAGCTGATAATTACCCTTATCGGTTACAGTTAATCACTTTTCATTATTACATGTAATAGGTGTTTGGGGTTTTAATAAAGTAATTTTTCAATCAGACAAATTCTGGATGTTATACCCCCCATTGCCATCATCATAGATGAGCATTTTTCATGACAAAGCAAAATTAAAAAGCTTGTTAACAAAAATTGATGTTACTTCTCCTGTTAAAACATCTATCTGATAGAGAGATTGTGCTTCACCATTTATAAAAAAATTAGCATTCTTTCAACCAGAAATCGATACAAGAAAAATCTTGTTACCCTGTACAGAGTATATGTAAGAATTATCCATAAGCTCATCGGTCAACTTAAAATTCGTCAATTCTTGTTTATTATGGTAGATGTACACAGTATCTCCAGATCCTTCGGAGGTAAGAGTGTGAATATTGCCTCTAGTAATTCAAGATTCTAATAATACAATTATCCTAAAAAGCTCTCATCGGGAAGGGAAAATATTGTTTCAAAGAAAATTGATACCTTTATCTGAAAGTAAATAATCAATATCTTGTTGCCACTGAGGTCTAGTAACTTTATAATATGTATTTTCATATGTTTTTACATTTCTCTCATAGTCAATATTCAGCGCCTTTAGTATGATTGCGAGTGATTCATATTTTGTAACGGTATCTTGTGGTCTTCCATTTCGATTAGTTTTTGTTATGACCCCATTATCAACAGCTAATTCAAGTGCTCGACAAGACCAATCATTTTTTATCGTATCAGAAAAATATTTTTTACATTTATAATCATCAGAAAAATTAATTCACTTTATTTTGAGTGCTATGCCAATAATTTCTGCGCGAGTTATTTTATCGTCCAATCTGTATCTATCGCTAGTAGATTGTTGAGTAATAATATTCTGATTTGTGAGCTGTTCAGCATATCAAACATCTTCTGCATTATATGCAAATGTATTCCAAGAAATACCCAAGAAAAATACAGAAAGTACAAATATTTTTTTCATAAACATAAATATTAGAAAATGAACATTTAAAAATGGTACTCGCAATCAGCATTAAGCAAGTACATTTTCTATGGACAAAATACACTTCTATACCAAAGTAGTTATTATATCTTACACACTATGCCCTCGCATTTGAGATTTCGGTGTGGATTCTTTTTACAGAGCTTACCAGCGACGACATCATAAATATCGCCAGGAGCTGGATTGGTAATATCCGTTGTGGTGAGATTTGGGAGTTCTTTGAGTCCGGACTTGAGTGCATCCATGGACTCGATTTCACCATGAACGAGGAAAATCTGTTTCGGATTTCCACAGTTCTCGGCATATTCGAGGAGACCCTTTCGATCTGCATGACCAGAGAAAGCATTAAAGATTTCAACCTGTGCACGAACAATCTTTTTCTCATCATGAATAAAGACTTCTTTGTCGCCTTGTACGAGCTTACGACCGAGTGTATTTTCAGCCATAAATCCGATAGCAAGAAGGAGATTTTTCTCATCTTCGATACCATTGGCAATGTGATGAACGATTCGTCCGTATTCACACATACCTGATGCTGCTATGATGATAGCTGGATAGGTAATCTTATCGAGTCATTTTGATTCCTCGACACTACGGGTAAATCGGATACCGTCACCTTCGAGGAATGGATAGAGTCATTCTGTATTTGCTGTGAGAAGTTCATCATCAAAACATTCTGGATGAATACGGAAAATATCAGTCGCACTAGTAGCAAGTGGCGAATCCACATAGATAGGAAGTTTTGGGATTTTATCTTGGTGCATGAGGAGACGAAGCACATAGAGGATTTCTTGTGTTCGCTCAACAGCAAAGGCTGGAATAAATATTTTTCCTCCGCGCTTTACTGTATCATTAATAACTTGCATGAGTTTTTCTTCTACTTGAGCGAGCTCATCATGAAAACGGTTTCCGTAGGTTGATTCCATCAGGAGGATATCAATATCTTTGAGTTGTACTGGTTCTCGGAGGATTGGGAGATGTTTACGGCCGAGATCTCCTGAAAAACAAAATCGTACGTGTTCACCAGTATCTTTGTCATCGATTTCCCATTCTTCAAGAGCTGATCCGAGAATATGTCCTGCATCATGAAATGTCACAAATACACCAACATCAAGAGGAACTTTTTGTTCATAACCTACAGAACGAAGCTGAGTGACTGCCTGAATAGCATCCTCCTCCGTATAGATTGGTATAATATTTTTCCTTTGTTTTTTTGAGAGATATTCCGCATCGTGTGTCTGGATACGAGCACTATCCTGGAGCATAATAGAACAAAGGTCTCGTGTCGCATGAGTACAATAAATAGGACCCGTGTAACCATTTTTTACCAGGAGCGGAAGGAGTCCTGCATGATCAATATGGGCATGGGAGAGGATAACCGCATCCAGCTTTGTCACATCAACTGGGAGATATTTATTGGCTTCATCTGATTCTTTGCGGCGTCACTGAAACATACCGCAATCAAGCAGATAGGTCTTCCCATTCACACGGAGGATGTGTTTCGATCCTGTTACTGTCTGAGCAGCTCAAATAAACTCAAATTGCATAGAAATAAAATAAGAAATAAATTTTTATACTCCTTCGCTTTGATATTTTCTAACCGTACAATGCTGCGTAGCTTTTTATTAAAGCTTCGGAAGTATTATGGAAATAATTATAGAAAGCGTAGTAGTATACTTCCGCAGTATACCTTAAAAAAAAATCAAATGCAAGCAGATAGAATTCTTTTTCTTTCTTTTCAGAACATACATACCAAAGAATATTATTATACCACAAAGACGCGAATTGGGAGCAAAAATACTTGTAATCAAAGAAGAGATATGATACCATAGATATATGCCAGATACTCAAATAGAAACATCTCACTACGAAAGACAAAATGCCGTTATCAGTTATTGCTTTCTAGGTATATTTATACTGATGTCTCGACAGGAACGATTTCAGAGTAGTTTTGTCCGCAGTCACGCGAGAATTGCCAGTGTTATTCATCTCTTCTTTCTCATCCTGGTAATTGCGACGATATATTCGAAAAATTTTGGGTCTATGCTGATATTTGATTTTTCTCTCTCAAATATGGCCTATTTCGTAGGTTTTGGAATACTTTTCTTGAGCCTGTGTCTATGAATAGTCCGCTCTCTCCAGGGAAAACTGCCGAGCATACAGATGAATGCTCTTTCTCTCAAGGAAATTGCTCGCCATGTCACTCCAACTGGTGTAGAAACTATTGAAAAGATTCCCATGGCACTTTCCCATGTTCCTCTTGTTGGAAACCTCATTGCGGCAAAATATGGTATTTCATTTTATAGTTGAGAACGATTTGCTACCTGGTCACTCCTTATGGGTGTATTTTTACTCTGGATTGACCCGAGCATGACCATGATGATTATCTGGTTAACCATGGTAAGCATCTGGATTATTTATCAGAGCATATCTCTCGCCATTGACGACTCAATATCTCTCGTGGGTGACTATCTACCTGAATCCAAAACAGTACACATCTTTATTCTCACATTTTTTACATACACGAAATACCTTATCAGCCATACCCATGGATCGCTCCCCCATTGGTGAGATATTTCCACACAAATAACTGAATCCTACACGGTGGAAAAGAAGGAAAAAGTTGGAGAAATACTTGCCTTTCCATTAGTTAATCTAGCCTATATTATAAAAAATATTCATACTGTTCCTATTCGAGAAGAAATAGTGCAATGATGTCTTATAACTCTCTTATTTATTTCTAGTATTTACTTTTTGTCACCATCGATGATATTTTTTGTTCTTTTTATCAGCTATACTGGTTTTCTCTCACTTCGATATCAATGAGTTCTCGCGATACCTGGTATCAAGGAGCTAGCTGGCCTCATAGTGCGATGCCTGAATTGGCTCTCTACAAAATCAAAGAAAGAAACCACATCATTTATTTCTTAATATTGTCTTATGCAAAAACTCGTTCGTACTATTATCCAATCCGTTCTCTTTGAAAACAAATCACCATCTCTTGAGGAGATCAAAAAGATTCCTGTACAAATACCAGATACCGTACTCCCAACATTTGTGACACTTTATGATGACAAGACGGTTATTGGAAGTGCTGGAAGACTATACCCGGTAAAAGCGAGTTTCCTAGAAGAACTCATCGATAATACCGAAGAAGCTGTCAAAGATCCTCGTTGTGCTGAATACCGAACAAATCCTGAAAAAGCCAGAAATCTCCGATACAGGGTTGATACTTTTGATAATAATAGTCGACGAATGCTCCACCATCCGGATGATGTGGACGTTAAAACAGAAGGCATGATTCTTATCTGCAGAAAACAAAAGAAAGTTGGTGTTATTCTCCCCCATATGCTTCCTGAGACACTTTCATGAGAAGATATCTATCATGTTCTCGTAAAAAAAGTTGGACTCAATCTCAAGGATGTTGGCAAATGAGACCTTATTCTCTACGGTCTCAAAACACATATTTTTGAAGATGAGAGTAAATAGTCTCTGAAAATAGAAAAAAATCTTGCAATTTATAATTTGGTTTTATAATCTCCGTACAAGTCAGGGGTATATATGGGTGTGTAGCTCAGTTGGTTAGAGCGCGTCTCTGATAAGGACGAGGTCCCTGGTTCAAATCCAGGCATACCCACCATTTTGTTTCTGAGTTGAAAATACAGCCTGTCGGGAAGTGGCGCAATTGGCTAGCGCACGCGCTTTGGGAGCGCGGGGTTGCAGGTTCGAGTCCTGTCTTCCCGACCAGTTACAAGTTAGAGGCCCCATCGTCTAACGGTCAGGACAGCTGGTTTTCATCCAGTAAACCGGAGTTCGATTCTCCGTGGGGTCACCAATAGAATCAAACATTCCCTCCAGTCATGGCTTTATCTCTATTTGAAGCTCTCACTGGGGGGATATTTTTATGTTCGAAATGAGTATTGAGGCAATTTTGCGTTTTTGAACATAGTTTGCCTTAGAATAGTATACATCAGCATTCTTGAGAAACCCTACAAAAGCTTCAAATTCCATTACAGTCGCTTTATCTTTTCTTTCATTCTTTGCTAGGTCGTCTTTAAGGCTTGCTGAAAGTATCTCAAAATCCTTCTTCTCACTCTGATACACTTCTTCCTCAGCCTTATCTCTATCCTTTCAGAGGTTCTTTTTGAGAAACTTCTTGAAGTCTCCATCTATCTTATTGAGATTAAACTGTATTTGGTGCCTTTCTTCCACTATTTCATCATCACTCTTTTCAAACTGCTCACGAGCAAAAGTACAATAGTTTTGATACATCTCTTGAGAAAGATTGAGGCGTTTGAGAAGATCGAGTATGAAAGGTATAGCATCAGAAAATTTGATATTCTGATTCTTCTGAGGTCACTTTGTATTGATAAGTCTATAGTCTATCTGCTGAGGCATTACTACATCAGCAAGAGTAGCATCAGGCTTCTCTATTCTCAGCTCATTCAATTTTGTACGGAAGCGTTTAATATTTGCTATGGTGGGTGTGAAGGGGTCCCCATTCTCCGCCTTGAGTAGTTTCTCTTCAAATGGGAATACATACGCCTTCTCATCATCGAATTTGATTATTCTTGCATCTTCTCTCTTTTGTATCTTCCTGAGAAGCATCCTATATTCATCCTCTGAAATAACTGGTTCAAAGTGCGGATTTACATCCTTAAGATTTTTTACCTCGTCACCATATCGAAATGCACCATAATAGAAACTATCGGTCCAAAGTTGAGTTTTCAGCTTCTTGGAATCAGGAAAAGTCGTAGTACCATCTTTCGCTATTTTGCATACATTATTTTTCTTCATATAGAGTACTATTTGCTCATCAGTGCAATCTTCATAGAGTTTCATCTCAAAAGCCCTCCTAAGGGCATTAAAAGAGGTAGAGGGGGTATGATAGCCAAACTCATCCACATGATAGCCAAACTTTTTATATCAGAGGGCTTTCCCGTCTTGATGCTTTGTATTACTCCCACGAATAGAATCCTCTGAAAGCTTGTCACTATATTGCTTTGAGAAAACAAACCATATCCCGAGCATCATCTTGCCTGATGCTGAATTATCAAAATGAAAATTGGTATATTCCAACGCAAGAAGCCCCTGATCTACATAATCAATCAATTCACCACCTTCGAGCATATTTCGAGCTTGTCGATCAGGAGAATAGCTGATTATGCCCTTTATTTTCCCTTGCTTCACATACTGCATCAGCTTATTCCATTTCTCTCGCTTTCAAGGCATCTTAGCAGACTTAATCTCTTTAATTACATACAGGTGTCTTGTCTCTTTATAAAGCTTTCTATTTGCGGGTTCCACATCATTATCTTCTTTTTCTATATCCGCATTTGTTTCAAACTCAAACTTCTCAGGCTTTGCTTTTATCTTCATTCCATTCTTCTTAGCGTGTTCTATGCAGTATCTCAATTGGTCAGGTATAGACTGAGCCTGCTTTCAAGAAGATTCATCTGTAGATTTTCTACAATAAATGATATATTCTACACCTACTTCAATCATAGTTCGATATGATAATTATTATATTCTCATTATATGAAAATCGAACAGATAGGCAAGGAGAGAAAAAGAAAATGTCCTCTTATAAAGTTACTTCTTGCAGGTCATGTGCGGTCTCATTAAGCTTTAAAGTATAAGCAATTTGATAATGCAATTTTTGTTTGAGACTTAAAGCTACCTCTCTATCATTTTGACAAGAATCTGTATTCCAATAACCTTTTATTAAAATAAGTGCTAAATTTGGACCTTGCGGTCATCTTTTATGGATAATAATATCCGGCTTTCTGATTATTCATTCAAAGTCAGTTTTTGAAGCTCTATGTCTTCCGTCTCGATAAGCCCCTTCACGATTAAACTCAACATCAACATTCCATTCTGGAAATAAACATTGTATATAACACATCAGTCTTGCGGAGACTGACTGTTCGTGTGTCTCATCTCGAATAAGTTCACCATCAACTCTATATAACTCAATGATAGCCTGGTCTATTAATGTATATATTTGTTCATTTGTTAACATAAAAATTATATTGAGTTATGAGTTGCCTTATTATATGTATTTGTGATTAAAACTAAAAAAGGAAAGAGATTTTGAGGTCCCTTCCCTTCTATATGCTATCTTTGAGAAATATCTATTTCAGCAAAGACTGCAAGAAGGTCATAAAGAGCCTTCCCTGCATTGGACTTTTCCATAGAAGAAACTATGGAGAGGGTGATCTATGGTGGTATCTCGCCCCTCAGTCTGTAGAATATCCGCTATGGTAGGCGGTATATGGCAGTATACTGATTATTTCTATGTCTCAAACTTCTCTACAAAGCTTTTAAGCTTATTCATTATCCGTTCTGTAAGAGTTATCCTTTCGGCAAGGCGTGGAGCTGATTTGAGAGATGCAATAATCTCATCTATTAGTGGTACTTTCCCTGTGTATAGAAACCTTTCAACTATCTCTTGGAACTTCTCCTCATCTATTCACTCTTCTCGACAAATATTTATGAAGTTTTCATTTTTCTGAAGCATCATGAATCTATCAAACTCAGAGCCTATATCATCACTGTCTTTTATATTCACAAGATTTTCTTCGATAAATTTCTGTATAAGTTCTTTTTTGCTTCTCAATGTTGGTTCTGATTGTATCAGATTGAGAATAGATTTTTCTTGTTTGTCTTTATTTCATCCTTTTGCATTAAGTAAGTTTCACAAGAGCCCGAGAATATAATCTATATTTATATCATCCCGACGAATTAATTCAAGTTCAAAATCTACATCATTTAAAATAGATACCTTTTCTTTGTCTGATTGCTGCTTAACACTTTCATAAATATCCAAATATTTACTTTTATAGTCTTCAAAATCTTGCTCTGGGATATTGAGATTCTTATGTGAAAAATCAGAAAAAGTAATAAGAGAATTCTTGATCCTGAGGAGCTCACGAAATAATCGTATGAATTCATATATTTGCTTCTCGCCCTGAAGAGTATCTACAGAACTAACTGTTGGAACAAGCTTTTTAAATTGATTGAGAATTTCATTGAATTTCTGTATATATGATTCCAGAGGTTCCACAATGACTACTTCTATTGCATCTTTATTTGAGAAGAGTGTGATTGCCTCATCTGTCGCCCTTTTGAGGTTTCGGAAGCAAACAATATTTCATGCTGACTTCTTTTCATCCAAAATACGATTCGTACGGGAAAAGGCTTGAATAAGCCCATGATATTTGAGATTTTTATCTACATAGAGCGTATTGAGGGTTTTACTATCAAAACCAGTGAGAAACATATTTACAACAATCACAATATCTATCTGTCTTTCTTTCACTTTCTTAGCTATATCATTGTAATAATTATAAAATGAAGTTGTATCTTTTGTAGTAAAATTTGAACCATACATCTGATTATAATCTCACATAAATTCCTCGAGACTATCCCGTGAATATTTGTTTACCTCATTTTCTGGAATATCGAGTTTTATATCATCTATTATCCCATTTGCCTCTGTATCATCTTCATTTACTCAATATGAAAATATTGTTGCAATTTTGAGGTTGTGTTCTCCTGCTTCTTTTTTCTCTTTAAAGAGTTTATAATACTTTATAAGAGTTTCTATGCTACTGACACAAAACATACCCGTAAAATAGCGATTATGGGTCTTTGCATCATGGTGTGCGATAATATAATTTGTAATTTTATTGAGACGGCTCTTATCTTCGAGAAGCTCCTTAGTATCTATATCTTCCACCTCTATATCCAGATTTGTATTTGCTCATTCTTTTTGTTTATATTTTCCTACATACTCTACCGAGAATCGTAATACATTTTCATCCCGTATAGCATCTGTTATGACATATTTATGCAAGCATTCATCAAATAAGTCCGCAGTGGTTTTTCAATCACTATGATTCTCTGCTAATATCGGCGTTCCTGTGAAACCAAACATCTGATGATTGGTGAAAAACTTTTTGATCCTCTTGTGTGTATCTCAAAACTGGCTTCGATGACATTCGTCAAATATGAAGACAACCTTTTTATCTTTGAGCTGTGCCATCTCTTCTAGATATTTATCCTTTGAGATAGCTGTGTTGAGTTTTTGTATTGTGGTCACGATAAGCTTTGAGTCTGATTTGAATTGAGATACAAGAGCGGTCGTATTATCAGTCCCATCAATACTTCATTTTGAAAAACTATTAAATTCTTTAGTAGTTTGATAATCAAGATCTTTTCTATCCACCACAAAAACCACCTTATCTACTTGATACATTTTCGTGAGGATCTGGCTTGTTTTAAATGAAGTGAGAGTTTTTCAGCTCCCTGTAGTGTGCCATATATATCAATTCTTATTACTATTTTCAACTCTATCAACAATTTTTTCAGTTGCATAGTACTGATATGGTCTGAGAACCATAAGCATTTTATCGGTTTCATTGAGCACTATGTAGCGAGTAATCATCTTGACTGCATGACAGGGCTCTAGAAATACACTTGTGAACTCCTCTAAACCTGTGATATTTTCATTTTCTTCATTTGCCCAAAAAAATGTTTGTTTGAAAGACTGTTTTTTGTTATTAGCATAATACTTAGTATTCACACCGTTTGAGATGACAAACATTTGAATATAGTCAAACAAACCGTTACCACTCGAATATGAGTGTTTTCCGTACCTGTGAGTCTGATTAAAAGCCTCTTTAAGCTCCATTCATCGTCTCTTGAGCTCTATTTGAATCAGGGGCAAGCCATTGACGAGGAGGGTCACATCATAACGATTAAGATACTTTCATTCTATTTCGACTTGGTTAGTCACTTGAAACTCATTTTGGCACCAATCATCCATATTAATAAACCGTATATACTCACTCTGTCCATTGTCTTTCGTGAGTCTCATTCTATTCCGTAAAGTTTTTGCTCGTTCAAATATATTTCCTTTATTGAGATGATTGAGGATTTTATCAAACTCTTTGTCAGAAAAATCTATACCATTAAATGTTCCTAATTGCATCTTGAGGTTTTTCAAGAGTTCCGCTTCAGAGTGTATTTCTACACGCTCATACTGCAATCATTCGAGGTGTTGAATAAGTTTATTTTCAAGAGTTTGTTCTGATTGATGAATCATAAATTATGTATTAGAAGAATCGACGGCTTCATACTCATCATATAGAGACATATATGATGGGAGATCTTGTTCAAAAAGAGCGAGACTATATGAAATTCAGGCTATTGGATTTTCTTCATCTAACATATTATTAAACTCTTTGTTTTTTTCATATTGTATTTCTTGTGGTTCTTCTCAGTAGAAAATTCTCAAAATATATACAAGAAGTCAATCAATAATCTGCATTGTTAATCTTGCAAACTCTGGTGTACTTGATTCATCTTTTGGAGAATGTCTGCCGTGGCATATATCTCATCGTGCATTTCTGATTTCTCATATATGCCACACCAAAGAAACAGTTCTATTGATAAAACTATCTTCTATATATCTTCCAGAGTATTCAGCTAGCTTATTCATCAATTCTTTTACAAGTGGTGATAATTCTAAACTATTAATTCTATTTTCTGAATGTTTTGGTCATTCTATCCTTTTTAACATAGCTTTGCATAATCACTCAATAAGTGATTTACACGATTCTACACAAATATCTGGATGAATTATTTCATTTTCTTCTATTTTTGTAATAAGAACATCGGCATAGTACTGAAACTCGGGAAAGTGATCTATATTATCTAATAT